>BNJU01001679.1_pt1 | contig 123322 bp, 186 predicted proteins | sample 8539281 | NCBI WGS metagenome assembly BNJU01 (sample SAMD00202456, study PRJDB9452) | human saliva metagenome | isolation source: human saliva | place: Japan | reverse complement strand
TTTCTAATCGAAGAGCTGTATTTTCTTCACCAAACTCTGAGATTTTTCTTGATAGCTCAACGTTCAAGGTTACCAACAATTGCTGTGAAAAGTCATCTAAAGCATCAAAAATTCTTTTTATTCATTACAGCCTTCTATAATCTATCTTCACTTTAATTTTTTGTAAAACCGGTATTCCAAAGCGTTTTGAAAGCTAACATTGGCCCGCCACATTTTTCGAGTTTGGACGAGATTCAAGATGTACCGCGCAGAAACATTGAGAACCTCCTGGCCAGCTAATACTTAAAATCCTGAGCACTTGATCTTGCTTTTCTATCTCAGCCAAACTCGTTAATTTTGCAACTTGCAAGTAAGATTCTCGAGGCTAAAGCCAAGAAAAGAGGCGTTCACTTTCATCTACTAGTGTCCAAAATCCTGCTTGATGGACAAGTTTATCAGCCTCACTTATGCGATTGACTAAACTGAGCCAATAGTTTGGCTTTATTTTTACTAAACCAGCCTCTTCAAGCTGTGACATTAAAGTAGAGACATGCTTCTAAATTGGAAAAATCTGTGCCGACTTCGAATCGTTGGTAACATCTGTTCCTCATCATTGGTCAAAAGAAAATGTAGATTTCGCCTGTGGTTCTTCAATCTTCAAGAGTGAATTTGCAGCGTTCACATGCATTTTTCTGCTTGTTCGATAATAAAGACCTGACGTTGCTTTTCAATACCAGCTCGAAGCAAACTGCCCAACCACTCTCGAATACGCCCAGTCTAGTGACCTGATTCAGAGGTCAATCAAAGTCACATCAGGAAAGCTCTTCTGCAATCAACTTCTATAATTCCGCATTTTCTCACAAGGATAAACACCTACTCTCTACTACAAAGAGCTCTCGGCCAGAAAACTGCACGCCATCTCCAAGCTTCCAAAATTACCTGAAAAAGAGATGGGCGTGATTGAGCTCGTCTTTGCTCTGGGATACGATACAAAAGCGGTCAAACTGGTCAGAGCCCTTGATCGCCTTAGTTGCTCTTGTTTCATCTCCCCAGTCCCATTCTCTGCAAACGAAAACTACCTTGCAGTAGTTTTCCATCAACTTGCTCCAATGGAAGACTAGCATCAATCCTGACCAATGCGATTTCCTTCTTTTCCAGAGAGAGATAGGCAACCTTCGACGAGCTTTTCGGTGCAGAGTCCAGACCTTCCAGAGATCCAAACGATTGACCTCCCGGTCACTGCTGGCAGCAATTACAGCCAGCCCTGCTTCACCTCGATGTCGACAGAGAGAGTCAACTGCGGGTTTCAGGCCATCAGTCGCAGAAACTCAATGGGCAATCAATGAAGTACCGATATCTGTCAAACACCGCCCAAAGCCCTGACTAAGCGAAGAACCATCGACAGCGATCCATGACAGTCCAGCCCAGCTGCAAAGTCGCTGGTAAGGACCTTTTCTGACCCGCGTGCTGTCTGACGACTGGCGATATAGAGGAGAAGCTCAGTCTTAGCATCCATCTCAGTATGACTTGTTAGGATCAGAGTCACTGCACGAATCTTTCTCACAATCAAAGACTCCGCCAGGTTCACGAGTCGCTCAACACCTCACTCCCCTATGCCTCTAAGGTGAGGATCAGGCTACTCTAGACGCTGGTCTTTCCTGCTCCCTCTGGTCTCAAGAGAGGACTAAAAATCGCTTTTGACATGTCTGACCTCATTTTCATACTACTCTCTATTCTATCAATGATTTGTGAAAAGTTTTGTGATTTCCTGCAAGAGAGGAGGCTGACAGATGATTTGAGCATTCGACGATAAATCTAGCGACGATAAAAGTTACCGCACAGGTCGAGTGTCGATAACTTTGCTGCTCTATAGTTTAAGCTAGACTCTGTCCAGACTCTCTTATGTGCCCAATTTTGTGAGCCAGGCATTGCTGACAGCATCCATGACGGTTCACTCTGAAGCATGTTCTTCTAGACTTGCTACACCAGCAATGGTTGAACCACCTGGACTGCAAACTTGGTCTTTCAAGACTCCAGGATGTTGCTGACTTTCTAGGACCATTTGACCTGCACCAACTACTGTTTGAGCCGCCATTTTCAGAGCCATTTCTCGTGGCAATCCTGTCTGAACACCTGCATCCGCTAAGGCTTCGATGAAAAAGATAGACAAAAGGCAGGACCACAACCTGCAAGCCCTGTTGCCGCATCTATTAAAACATCGCTTAATTCAACTAACTGACCAGCCTTGGCTAACAGTTGACAAAAAAGTTCATTGTCTTCTGGATGACAATTTACAGACAAGGTATAACTAATCACTCCTTGCCCAATAGCAACAGGGGTATTAGGCATAATACGAATAATCCTATGGTGACTTGGAAGAAGACTAGCGAGTTTTTCCAAGGTTAAACCAGCTGCCATAGAAATCAAAAGAAGACTCTCTCGTTTCTCAAAGATTGACTGATATTGAGTAAGCAGTTCTGAGAATTGAGCCGGCTTTACTCCAAGAAAAATCACATCTGCTTCTGCAAAGATTTCGTCATTGCTAGAAGCCAGACCACCATAATTGGCAATAAAAGCATCCACCTTAGCTTGACTACGATTAGCAAGGAGAATCTGAGCATCCGTCTTGGCCTGCAAAACAGCCTTGGCCAAACTAGCACCCATATTCCCCAAGCCGATAAATCCAATCTTCATCTCTTACTCCCTTATCTGTCCGTCACCAGTAACCACATACTTGTAGCTAGTCAACTCCTTCAAGCCCATTGGACCACGCGCATGCAGTTTCTGAGTAGAAATCCCCATTTCACACCCCAGACCAAATTGGCCACCATCGGTGAAACGAGTTGAAGCATTGACATAGACTGCTGCAGAGTCCACTTGATCTGTAAAGTAAGTTGCAGCCTCAGTATTTTCAGTCACAATGGCATCCGAATGATGGGTGCTGTGGGCTTCGATATGCTCTACAGCTTCCTCAAGACTAGAAACTACTTTAACAGCTAAGACATAGTCTAAAAACTCAGTGTCAAAGTCTTGAGCCACTGCTGCTTGACCAGAAATATATTGACTAGCTTTCTCATCTAGACGCAAATTGAATCGGTTCCAGTCCAGCTTCTTTTCGATCGGCAACCAGAACTTGCTCCAAGCGAGGAAGGAAGCTTGCCGCCTTGTCTTCATGAACAAGTAGCACTTCCATGGCATTGCAGACTGAAGGACGACTAGTTTTAGCGTTATTGATAATAGACAGTGCCTTGTCTTCATCCGCTTCCTTGTCAACGTAGACATGAACAATCCCTGTACCTGTCTCGATAACAGGCACAATAGCATTCTCAACGACAGCATTGATCAAACCAGCACCCCCACGAGGAATGAGAAGGTCTAGATAACCCTTAGCCTTCATCATGGCATAACTACTTTCACGGCTAGTATCTTCTACTAATTGAATGACGTCTGGATGAATGGTGGTAGTCTCCAAGCCCTTCTTCAAGGCTGTAACAATAGCATGAGCTGTTTGGTAGGCATCCTTACCACTACGAAGAACAACCGCATTTCCACTCTTGAGAGCAAGGGCAGCTGCATCAGAAGTCACATTTGGACGACTTTCATAGATAATGCCGATGACCCCCATGGCTACACGTTTCTTGGTGATGACCAGGCCGTTTTCAAGCTGTCTAGTTTCTAAAACTTCACCGATTGGATCTGGTAAAGCAACTACTTCACGAATCCCAGTTGCCATAGCTTCTATACGCCCTGCATCCAAATAAAGACGATCCAACATAACATCTGAGATTTTCCCCTTAGCCGCTTCCATATCACGAACATTAGCTGATAAAATCTCTTCAGTAGCTGTCAATAAGTGATCGGCCATAGCTAGTAAGGCTTGATTTTTTACTGTTTCACTAGCAGTATTGATGGTTTTTTTAACTGCCTGTACCTGTTCAAATTGTTCTTGTGTACTTACCATAGTTTACCTCTAAAATTCTGTAAAGAGTAGTTGGATTTCAGGCGTAATGGAAATCCAGTCATCACGGTGAATCAAGACCCCCTTAGCTTTTTGAGAACGAAGGACATCTTTGAGCCCCGATGCACCTAGTTGCACTCTACCTTTTCGAAGTGATTTTCCAGTTTCCTTATCAAATACCGTTACAATATCACCATAAGAAAAATTGCTCTCAACATCTACAATCCCTGATAAAAGAGACTCTTTCCATGTTGAGAGAGGCTCTGCAGCCCTTTATCAACCCAAATTGCTCCCTGACTTTTGGCATAAAAGGCTAGCCATTGTTTCTGGGTACGAAGTCCCTTTTCCTGTGCAACAAAGAAAGAACCATCCTTGGTCTTCTCTGCCGCCTCTATCATAGCATCAGCTTTCAAGGAAGAACAGATATAAACCGGTACTCCTGACTCAGTTGCAATGGTAGCAGCTTTTATTTTCGTCAACATACCACCTGTTCCATTTGAAGATCTAGCTCCACCAGCCATATCTATAATTTCTCGATTGATGGTCTCAATTCTCTCCAGACGTTTAGCTCTTGGATCTGAGTTAGGATTACCAGTATAAAGACCGTCTACATCTGTTAAGAGGACCAAAAGATCTGCCTGCACCATTGCAGCTACCTGAGCACTGAGCGTATCATTATCCCCGACCTTGAGCTCATCAATAACGACACTGTCATTTTCATTGATAATAGGAATCGCACCACGATTAAGCAGGACTGACAAAGCTTGATGGGCATTTTTATAACGTCGCTTATCGACAAAATCATCCTGAGTTAGCAAGATTTGCGCTGAAACAATCTGTCTTAAGAGCAAATTGGTTGTATATTCTTCCAGAAAGCAATCCTTGACCAACCGCTGCTGAAGCTTGCTTATCCGCAATCTTTGTTGGTCGTTTTTAAAATCCTAAAGGCTCCAAAACCTGCTGCAACAGCCCCAGAAGACACCAAAATCAGCTCATGACCTGCTTCATGCAGCATTGCAAGCTGTTGTGTGATAGCTTTTACTTTACTGCGAGATAAACTTCCATCTTTATGTGTCAGGGATGAAGTTCCCACTTTAAATACGATACGCTTGTACTTCATATTTTTTTCTCCAAATTTAATATTTAACCATTTTACCATGATTTTATGAAATTGTAAAAAGAACTCTCTCACTTTTGATCGCAAAAAAGAACCTTGCATAGCAAGATTCTTTTTAGTGTCTGACTTAAATAATTGTTCTTCTGGGAACTAAATCGAATTAAGCTTCGATTTCTGTAACCATACCTGAACCAACAGTACGTCCACCCTCACGGATAGAGAATGTAGTACCTTGTTCTACGGCGATTGGGTGGATCAACTCAACGTCGATTGTCACGTTATCACCTGGCATTACCATTTCAGTACCTGCTGGAAGTTCGATTGAACCTGTAACGTCAGTAGTACGGAAGTAGAATTGTGGACGGTAGTTGTTGAAGAATGGAGTGTGACGTCCACCTTCTTCTTTAGTAAGGATGTAAACTTCACCTTTGAATTTAGTGTGTGGGTTGATTGAACCTGGTTTAGCGATAACTTGTCCACGTTCGATTTCGTCACGTTGAACACCACGAAGAAGGACACCTACGTTATCTCCTGCAAGACCTTCGTCAAGTTGTTTACGGAACATTTCAACACCAGTAACAACTGCTTTTTTAGTTTCTTCTTTGATACCAACGATTTCGATTTCGTCGTTGACACGAACAGTACCACGGTCGATACGTCCTGAAAGCAACTGTACCACGTCCAGTGATTGAGAATACGTCTTCGACTGGAAGAAGCAATGGTTTGTCAGTGTCACGTTCTGGTTCTGGGAATGTACTCATCAACAGTGTTCATCAATTCCATGATGATGTCTTCGTATTTAGAGTCACCTTCAAGAGCTTTAAGAGCTGAACCTTGGATAACTGGAAGATCGTCACCTGGGAAGTCGTATTCTGAAAGAAGGTCACGGATTTCCATTTCAACCAATTCAAGCAATTCTTCGTCGTCAACCAAGTCGATCTTGTTCATGAAGACGATAAGGTGTTTAACACCAACCTGACGTGAAAGAAGGATGTGCTCACGAGTTTGTGGCATTGGTCCGTCAGTTGAAGCTACTACAAGGATAGCTCCGTCCATTTGAGCAGCACCAGTGATCATGTTTTTAACGTAGTCCGCGTGTCCTGGAGCGTCGATGTGAGCGTAGTGACGTTTTTTTCAGTTTCGTACTCAACGTGCGCAGTGTTGATAGTGATACCGCGTTCGCGTTCTTCTGGAGCAGCATCGATAGACGCATAGTCTTTAGGTTGGTTAACTGCTGAAGGCAAGCGACGTGCCAAAACAGTTGTGATAGCTGCAGTTAGGGTAGTTTTTACCGTGGTCAACGTGTCCGATAGTACCAATGTTAACGTGGTTTACTACGATCGTATTTTTTTCTTTTGCCATTTGAGTAAAAAGCTCCAATAAAATATATTTTATAGATAGACAGTAGGCAATACAGTCTAACTTTCCTTACTATTTTATCAAATTTCAGCTAAATTGCAAGTGTTTTACAAAGTTTTTTTGTGAATTATTCTTATTCTTGCTCTACTTCCTCTACCAATTTATTTAAAATATCTATAAATAGGCTTATTTTAGCAAAAGGCGATAGGCCATAAATCGATAACCCAAGTCTGAATTTCCTATTTCCAGCCCCGAAAGACTTCAATCATTCAGTTGTTTGTAAAAAGTTGTGTATTGAAAAAATTAAAGTTTCATCATAAGAGATTTGAGAGTTTTAAAACCAATAAAAAGTTTGATCAACTACAGTGCCAAAGATACAATGATCAAAAAAAGGTCGGGAGCTTTTATCCCGACATCTTTATTCTGATAGATGCTTTTCAACTTCTTGTGCTTCCTTATGATTTTCATACAGTCGCGCTAAGAATTTAGCAATCTCTTTTAAAATGGAATAGGTTGGAACAGCAACAATCATCCCAATCACACCATAAATATTACTTGATAATAAAAGCAAGACTAAAAATAGTAATCGGGATGAACCTTCATAACCCCACCCACAATACGTGGATATAAAATATTTCCATCAACTTGCTGAATAATCAACATATAAATGACAGCAATAATCATTTTATGAGGATCTGTGAAGAGATTTGAAATAATCATTGGAATCAAGCCAATACTTGGTCCTACATACGGAATCAAATTAGCCAATCCAGAAAAAAATGGCGAAAAACCAAGGCATATCTTAGACCAATCACACTATAACCGATAAAAGCTAAACATCCAATAATAACTGCATCTATAGACACTCCACTAATGTAACGAGAAATAGTTGTATTTAGGTTTGTCAATAAACCAGATATGTTCAATTTATCTCGTTTTAATACAGTTCTTTCTAGCATGGGTAAAAAATTTATGCCCATCAAGTAGAAGTAAATCAAGAAAGACTGGTGTCATGATGATAATCAAATACAGTGCTTACGAGTGCAGATAGAACACTTCAACACTATTTGTCACACTGTTCAAGATATTTTGCAAAATATCAACATATGAGAGATTCAGTTGCTGAATAGTTTGTTGAATATCTAGATTTTGCAGGGCTGGATGTTTTGATAACTCAATGACTAAATCTTGAAGACGACCATAAATGTTTTGACTCGAGTAGATTAGGCTACTCAACTGATTAATCAAAAATCGGTAGCAGATAGACAAAACTAAGTACGATTGCACAAATTAAAGGCACAAAGGTTAACAAAATCCCAATGATGCGATTGATTTTGCATTCCTTCTCTAAAAAGATAACAATTGGGTTAGTTAGATAATACAAAAATCCTCCCAATAAAAAAGGAATCATAATTGTATTCAGCACACTTACAAAGGGTGTGATAATAGCACCCATTTCTCTCCAGAGATAAAAAATTAGGGTTATTAATAGGATTTCAGTTGTCCAGAAGAACAATTTGTTTCTTCGAAACATAAGCCACCTCCTCTTTTTCCCTATTTTTACCATATTTTCAAAAAAAGATTGATAACCTTCATCAAAAATCAAGAATATTTTTGTCTTTGTGATAGAATAAAGTTACTATGAAGAAATTATTTTTAACCTTAATCACATTATTTTTATTTGGTTCGGCTACAACTGTTTCTGCCCTAGGATTTTGATGTAGCTGCAAAACATGCTATTGCTGTTGAAGCTAACAGTGGAAAGATTTTATATGAAAAGGATGCTACTCAACCTGTTGAAATAGCTTCTATCAGTAAAATTGCTCACTGTATATCTAGTCTATGAAGCCTTGGAACAAGGGGAAAAATCTCTTTCTACTCCTGTAGAAATCTCAGATTATCCCCTACCAGTTGACAACCAATTCTGAAGCAGTAATGTTCCCATGGAAGCTAGAAATTACACTGTTGAAGAGTGCTAGAAGCGACTTTGGTATCTAGCGCTAACAGTGCTGCTATCGCTTTAGCTGAAAAAAATTGCCGGTTCTGAGAAGGACTTTGTAGATATGATGAAGGCCAAAACTACAAGAATGGGGAATTCAAGATGCTACACTCGTCAACACAACTAGGGGCTCAATAATGAAACTCTTGGAAACTAATATCTATCCAGGTTCTAAAGAAAGATGATGAAAACAAATTGAGCGCTTATGATGTTGCTGTCGTTGCTCGCAATCTCATCCTCAAGTATCCTCAAGTCTTAGAAATCACCAAAGAAACCTTCTTCTACTTTTGCAGGGATGACTATTCATTCTACCAACTATATGTTGGAGGAATGCCTGCTTATCGTGGTGGTGTTGATGGACTTAAAACTGGTACGACTGATAAAGCTGGAGCATCCTTTGTAGGTACGACTGTAGAAAAAGGAATGCGTATTATCACTGTTGTCTTAAACGCTGACAACCAAGATACTAATCCATATGCACGCTTTCACAGCTACTTCTTCTATTTTAGATTACATCTCATCAAACTTTGCTCTTCAGACAATCGTCAAACAAGGAGAGAGTTATGAAGATAGTAAATCGCCTGTATTAGATGGGAAGGAAGATACAGTTACAGCTGTCGCCAAAGAAGATATCAAAAATCGTACAACGTCTTGGTAGTCGTACACAATCAACTATTACCTACACAGCGGACACGACTGAACACACTGCTCCACTAGAGGCAGGAACTGTCGTTGGACATTTGACTTATGAAGACAAGGATCTAGTTGGTCAAGGATACATTACAACTGACAAACCTAGTTTTGAGATGGTCGCAGAAAAAAATGTCGAAAAAGCCTTCTTCTTAAAAGTTTGGTGGAATCGCTTCGTTCGTTTTGTTAACGAGAAGTTATAAAAAAATCGCGAATTTCGCGATTTTTTTCTTTATTCATTTTTCAGCTAGAGTCGAATGGTTATATCCATAAACAAAGTAAATAATAACTCCTATTAATAAAGCTAGTCCAAATGCCATCCATGTTTCAAGGGTATATTGAAGCATAAATGAAAGGCAAATCAGAATAGACAAGATTGGTAAAAAAGGTACCAGGGGTGTTTTAAATTCTCCCTCTTTGGGCATACCCTTATCTTTTCTCAATTTGATAATCCCATAGGCTAGGAGAATAAGATAGGCTAAGGTGCAGATATTGAGAAAGGCTGCGATACTTGCCAGTGGGAAAATTCCCGCTGCAATCGCTGAAACAACACCTGTTAAAATGGTCGCATTCTTAGGGACGCGACTGGTCTTAGTCACTTGTTTGAAACTCTGAGGCATGAGCCCATCACGTGCCAAACTATAAATCATTCGAGACAAGGCGTAAGTCATGGAAATACATACCGTAATCAAAGTAAAAATAGCAACGAGTGAAACATAGTTAGCGGCCCAACCAATACCGATACTTCTCAGAGCAAAAGCCACAGCATCATCTACATTAAGCTTGCTATAGTGAACGATACCTGTCAATATCAAGGTAACCAAGGCATACAGAATGGTTACAATGGTTAAGGATAAAACAATCCCACGTGGAATATTCTTTTGTGGACTTTGAATTTCATCAACTGCCATAGAAATAGACTCAAAACCTAAGAATCCAAAAAACATCAGTGAAGCACCTGCCATAATTCCAGTGCTTCCACCGTAAATTTGACCAAAACCAAATGGAGCAAAATTGGACCAATTTTCAGGTTTAATGTACCAAATTCCAACTAAGATGAATAAAGCAAGTGCAGAAAATTTTAAAACAACAAGAATCGAATTGAAGCGAAGAGCTACTTTCGAATTTAAAAGTACAACGCCTGTAACAAGTAGAATTACTAAAATTGGTAAAAAATCAATATAAGTACCATGTTCAGGATTAAAAGTTCCATTTAAGGCTTGTGGCAAGGAAATTCCATAATGGCTAAGCAAACCTTTAAAATAGGCCGCCCAACCAGAAGCAACACCTGAAACTGCTGTCATAAATTCCATAATGGTTAACCAACCAGCTATTCAGGCTGGGAATTCACCCAAAATTGCATATAAATAACTATATGCTCCACCCGTTGCAGGAACACAAGAAGCAAATTCTGCAAAAAAAGAGTGCAGATAAGGATACGCAGATAGCAGAAATCACAATCGATACCACAAGGGCAGGTCCTGCTAATGTTGCTGCGGCAGTTCCTGTAATCGTAAAAATACCTGTTCCCACCATAGCGCCAATTCCCAAGAGAATTAAATCCCATAATTTCAAATGACGATGCATTTCAGTTTTACCTAGACTTACGTCTTTGGTTCTAAAAATATTCATAATTCATCTCCCAATTTATAAGATTGTATTATTTTATCATATATAAGGATTTTTGTGAATATTTATTAGCATCTTTCATCAAAAAAATTGAGAGTGGGACAGAAATCGGTAATTCGTTAGAATACGATTTCGTCGTCCCACCTCCGCACAGTTGAGTAGGGCTGTAAAAGCTGTTGAAATCAGCGTAGTAGAGCCCACTCAACCACTGCGTCTTGCTCAACAATCCAAAGACAATTGAGAGGCTAGGACTTTTGTCCCAGCCTCAGTTTCTGTTCATAAAGTTTATCCGACTGATCCTTCCATTTCGTAACTAATCAAGCGGTTGAGCTCAACTGCGTATTCCATTGGAAGTTCTTTAGTGAAGGGCTCGACAAATCCCATGACAATCATCTCTGTTGCTTCAGATTCTGACAAACCACGACTCATGAGATAATAGAGTTGTTCTTCTGAAATCTTAGATACTTTGGCTTCGTGTTCCAAAGCTACTTGTGAGTTGTGGATTTCATTAAACGGAATGGTATCTGATGCTGACAAGTCATCCATGATAATGGTATCACACTCGATGTGAGAAACAGATTTCTTAGAGTTCTTGTTAAAGGTTACTTGTCCACGATAGTCAACCTTCCCTCCGCCTTTAGCGATAGATTTAGAAACGATAGACGAGCTTGTATGTGGAGCATTGTGGATCATCTTAGCACCAGTATCTTGGTGTTGCCCCGCATTGGCAAAGGCAATCGAAAGCATGGTACCACGCGCTCCTTCTCCATCTAAGTAAACAGATGGATATTTCATGGTTGTTTTGGCACCTAGGTTTCCATCAATCCACTCAACAGTCGCATCTTTCAAGGCTTTGGCACGTTTCGTTACCAAGTTATAGACGTTATCAGACCAGTTTTGGATGGTTGTATAACGCATGTAAGCTCCGTCCAAGGCAAAGATTTCTACAATAGCAGCATGCAAGCTGTTGCTTGAATAAGTTGGCGCTGTACATCCTTCTACGTAGTGGACACTTGCTCCCTCATCAACGATAATCAAGGTACGTTCAAACTGGCCTGTATTTTCATTGTTGATACGGAAGTAGGTTTGAAGTGGAATATCTACCTTGACACCTTTGGTACATAGATAAAGGTTCCACCTGACCATACTGCTGAGTTAAGGGCAGCCAACTTGTTATCCGTCGGCGGTACCAACTTAGCGAAGTATTGTTTAAACAAGTCAGGGTATTCCTTGAGGGCAGAATCTGTATCTGTAAAGATGATACCTAACTTCTCAAATTCTTCCTTCATGTTATGGTAAACTACTTCTGACTCATACTGGGCAGAAGCTCCAGCTAGATAAGCACGTTCAGCTTCTGGGATCCCGATACGTTCAAAGGTTTCCTTAATCTTTTCAGGTACATCATCCCATGAACGAGCTGGTTTATCAGATGGTTTTTGGTAGTAAATCAAGTCATCAAAATCAATCTCTGACAAATCTGCTCCCCAAGTTTGCATGGGCATTTTCATAAAGGTTTCGTAAGACTTCAATCGAAATTCTAACATCCACTCAGGTTCACCCTTAGCAGCGGATAATTCACGAATAACCCCTTCGTTCAATCCTTTACCTGTTGATAAGATTGGTTCCACATCATCATGGAAACCAAATTTATATTCACCAAGATCAATTGGTTTTGGTTCTACTCTTTCTTCAGCCATAATATCCTTTCTTTCATTCTTTATTTCTAATGATTTATAAGACAAAGAAAGCTTGTCTTATTTGTTTTCTTGGTCTTCAATTGTTTTTTTAAGGGCATTCCAAGCTAGGGTTGCGCATTTGATTCGTTGAGGGAATTTAGCAACACCTGACAAGAAAGCAGCGTCTCCAAGACTGTCTTGTCTGTCATCTTTTTGACCTTGGACCATTTCAGAAAAGATGGTTGCAAGTTCTAGAATTTCTTGCTTGGTCTTTCCTAAAACTGCATCTGTCATCATACTAGCAGAGGCAGTTGAGATGGTACAACCCGAGTTTAGAAAAGCGATATCTTCCAAACGATCTTCTGCATCAAACTTAACAGAGAGATTGATAACATCACCACAGGTTGGATTGTTAAGACTGATTTGCTCAGCATCTTCTAGCTTCCCTTGGTGATGGGGATTTTTCGAATGGTCTGCTACCACTGCCATATAAAGACTATCTAGTTTAGAAAGTGCCATTGAAACTCCTTTGTCTTTTGTAAAGCATCGACTAACTTGTCGCAATCTGCCTTGGTATTGTAGATATAAAAACTTGCACGAGCTGTTGCTGGAACGTCCAAATACTGGAGCAAAGGTTGCGCACAATGGTGCCCTGCTCTGACTGCTACTCCTTCATAATCCAGAGCCGTCGCTAGATCGTGAGGATGAAGGTCACCTAGGTTAAAGGCAATGACACCTGAACGTTGTGCTAAGTCCTGTGATCCGTAAATGGTCAAACCTTCAATGGCCTGCAATTTTGGAAAGACATATGCAATCAATTCCTGTTCATGAGCTTCAATGACTTCCATACCAAGATTTTCAAGATAATCTACTGCAGCAGCAAGTCCAATCGCACCTGCCATGTTAGGAGTCCCAGCCTCGAATTTCCAAGGCAATTCCTTCCAACTAGCAGATTGTTCATAGACAAAATCAATCATCTCACCGCCAAATTCAACTGGAGACATTTGTTCCAGATACTTTTCTTTGCCATAAAGAACACCGATACCAGTCGGACCAGCCATCTTGTGACCTGAAAATGCAAAGAAGTCCACATCCAAGTCCTGAACATCAATCTTCATATGCGGCGTAGACTGAGCACCATCCACCACCATGATGGCTCCAACTTCATGAGCCATTTGAGTGATTTCTTTGATAGGATTTACTACTCCAAGAACATTGGAAGCATGAGCTAGCGAGACAAACTTAACTTTATCTGTTAATTTAGCTCGTAAATCATCCATATCAAGAGCTCCATCCTTGAGATAGACATAAACAAGCTCAGCCCCAGTCTTTCGGCAAGCTTCCTGCCAAGGAATGATGTTGGAATGGTGTTCCATGACAGAAATCAAAACTTGATCGCCCTCAGTCAAGACTTCCTCAGCGAAGCGCGCTACCCAGTTGAGACTGGTCGTGGTTCCTCTAGTAAAGAGGACTTCCTTTTTAGAGCCTGCATTGATAAACTTACGAATGGTTTCACGAGCGGCTTCATAAGATGCTGTCGCACGCTCTGCCAAGGTATGAACACCGCGGTGGACATTGGCATTGTCCTGCTCATAGTAGCGGTTAATGGCTTCCAGAACTGCTAGTGGTTTTTGTGTCGTCGCAGCATTGTCCAAATAAACCAGGGGTTCGTCATTGACAATCTGATCTAAAATCGGAAAATCCTTGCGAATCACTTCTGCATCTAACATAGGCTTCCCCTTAGCGTTTTGACAATTTTTCTTCGATCGTTGCAATCATTTCATCACGAACTTCCTTGACTGGAATCTCAACGATAACAGAACCAAGGAAACCACGAACAACCAAGCGTTCTGCAGTTGCTTTGTCCAAGCCACGGCTCATGAGATAATACATGTCTTCTGGGTCTACTTGACCGATTGAAGCCGCGTGACCAGCAGTTACGTCATTTTCATCAATCAAAAGAATTGGGTTGGCATCTGAACGTGCTTGGTCTGAAAGCATGAGAACACGGCTCTCTTGTTGTGCATCTGCTCCCTTGGCCCCCTTGATGATATGGCCGATGCCATTGAAGGTCAAGGTTGCTTTTTCAAGAATAACCCCATGTTGGAGGATATTTCCGATTGAGTTGCAACCATAGTTAGTTACTCGGGGTATCAATCCCTTGTACCTGACGGCCACTTGAAAGAGCTACCACTTTCAGGTCAGCATGGCTACCATTTCCAATCAAGTCGCTATCAAAGTCAGCAACTACGTTTCCTTCGTTCATAACACCAATCGCCCAGTCAATGCTTGCATCGTTGCCTAATTTACCTCGACGGCTAATGTAGGCAGTGACGTTTTCACCTAAACGGTCAATAGCAGCAAATTTCACTTGCGCACCAGAACGTGCAATCACTTCGACTGTGATATTGGCAGTTGCTTTGGCACTTCCTTCACCACGTGACTCAAGACGTTCAAGATAACTAATCTTAGAATTTTTACCAGCGATAATCATAATATGCTTGTTAAACGGCACATCACTATCACTGTCTTGATAGAAAATTCCTTCGATTGGTTCAGCAATTTCCACGTTATCAGGAATATAAAGAACAGCACCACTGTTAAAATAAGCTGTGTGGTAGGCTGCCAACTTGTCATCGTCATACTAACAGATGACATGAAGAATTCTTCGATCAGCTCTGGAATTTCTTCAAGAGCTGAGTGGAAGTCTGTAAAGACCACTCCTTGTTCAGCCAACTCAGCTGGAGTTTGTTCAAAAACAGTTTGAGTTCCTACTTGCACCAACTTCAAGTGATTATCTAGAGCTGTGAAGTCAGGGACATTTGCTGATGGTTCACTTTCTGTAATAGTTCCATCACCAAGATTCCAACGGTGGAATTTGACACGCTCAATAACTGGTAATTCTAAACTCTCAATCTTATCAAAAGCTTTTTGACGGAGGTCAGCCAACCAGCTTGGTTCAGCGTGCATTTCTGAAAAAAGTTTAATAGTTTCTTTAGTCATTTACTTCTCCTAAAAGATACGAGGGAATTACAATTCTTCCTTGTAGTCGTAGCCAAGTTCTTCAGCTAATTTTGCGTATCCTTCACGTTCCAAACGTGCAGCCAATTCTGGACCACCAGAAAGTACAACACGACCTTCCATCATAACGTGTACTACATCTGGCGTGATATAGTTCAAGAGACGTTGGTAGTGAGTAATAATCATTGCACCAAAGCCTTCGCCACGCATAGCATTCACACCTTTAGAGACAACTTTAAGAGCATCAATATCAAGACCTGAGTCAATCTCATCAAGAAGTGCGAAAGTCGGTTCCAACATCAAGAGTTGAAGAATTTCATTGCGTTTTTTCTCACCACCAGAGAAACCTTCATTAAGGTAACGCTCTGCCATTTCTTCTTTCATGTTGAGCAATTCCATTTTTTCGTCTAGCTTTGTGATAAACTCACGCACTGAAATTTTCTCATCATCTTCTTTACCAGCATTCATAGCTGCACGAAGGAATTCTGCATTGGTAATTCCTGGAATTTCTGATGGGTATTGCATAGCAAGGAAAAGTCCCATACGCGCACGCTCATCCACTTCCAACTCAAGGATATTTACACCGTCAAACAAGACTTCACCTTTAGTGACTTCATAGTTTGGGTTTCCCATAATAGCAGCTGAGAGAGTAGACTTACCGGTACCATTTGGGCCCATGATAGCTGCAATTTCTCCTGTTTTAAGAGTCAGGTTAACCCCTTTTAAAATTTCTTTTCCTTCGATTTCAACGTGAAGATCTTTGATCTCTAATACTGACATGATAATTCCTTTCTTTTTCAATCCGTTTTATCATTTTCGCTAGAAAATTGTCCTTAGTTTTCTAGTAAAAAAACGATAAAATGTCAATAAATATACTTTAATAGTATAACAAAAAAAGCCTAAAAAGGCTTTAATTTTTGCCTAGAAGCTGAGGCTTACTTCTTTCCTCGAAAATGGTCATCAATAGCGTTGACAATTTTACCCATAATATAGCTGACTCTAAAATTTCTTAGGATTAAAATAGCCCAAAGCAAGGCCATAATATACCGTTGCTCCATGATGGATTCATTAAGGAAATAGGTCTCAGCAGCAGTAAATAAGGCCATGATTATAAATTGTTGTCTGTTCATCGTATTATGTCACAATATCCTTTTAATCTTCTTCTATGGTCACTTTATCCGCTAAAAATTCAAATCCTTGAGGAAGGACAGATTCTTCCACTTCTTCCTTAACTGGTTGACCTTGTGACGATTTAGCCTTAGCTGAGAAATCAGCCCTGACTTCTTTCCATTCTTCCATGGAAATAGCAAGAATCTCTGGTGAAAATCCCGCTGCTTGACTAAGGATATTGCCAAACATGGTGTTCAGATTATCACGTTTCATGGTCTGCCCAGCATTGAAGTTTGATTCAAAAGCAAGAATCGCATGACGCTCATTTGCCGCAACAGGTTGAGAACCGACTAAAAGCGCCTTATCTGGACCTGACAAGCTTTCAATAACTTCTCCCCAAGCATTTTGGAGACGGATTAGATTTTGACGGGCTAAATCAGGATTTTCAACAGCTTCTTGAAGAATAGACTGAACCTTATTGCGATCTACGCGATAAATTGACTTGCTGTTAACTGGGCGACTTGGCGTTGGTGTAGTCTGCTTAGGACTCATGTTAACATTTGCCAGAGCCTGTTTCAATCGCGCAACTTCTTCTCTAAGAGAAGATAATTCCTCAACCATATCACCTGAAAATCCTGGTTGGGAATCAAGTTCTGTCAAACGAATGGTCATCATTTCAGCATAAATCTTAGGCTGTAAGCTAGCCTTGATATCAGCTAAACTACTTGTTGCAATTCCAATCATCTCGAACAAAACAGCCTGTGAAAGACCTAGGTTATTCTTGAAGAGATCACTATAGTGAGTATTCTCCCCTCCAGTTTGGACAATCAAAATATCTCGCAAGTATTGCAACAAATCCGTTACAAATCGTGTCATGCTTTTTCCGTTATCAAAAATCAAATTTAGATTTTCCAAAGCACGAGTCACATCTTTTTGTGCCAAGGCAGCCACATAATTGTCCAAAGCACTTAGACTAATAGTCCCAGTAATTTCCTCAGAAACTGCTGTTGTTAATCTAGCATCTTGAGTCAAGCTCAATGCTTGGTCTAAAATGGACAAAGCATCCCGCATACCACCTTCGGCTCTACGAGCGATAATCTCAACAGCTTCAGTTTCATAAGCAATCCCTTCCTTCTCTAAAATATGGAAAATATGATCTCGAATATCCTGAGTTCTAATAGATTTGAACTCGAAGCGTTGAACACGAGACAAAATGGTTGCAGGAATCTTATGAAGCTCTGTTGTTGCTAGGATAAAAACAACATTAGGAGTGGGTTCTTCGAGAGTTTTCAAAAGGGCGTTGAAGGCTCCAGTTGAAAGCATATGAACCTCATCAATGATATAGACCTTATACTGAGCTATACTTGGAGCATAAGTTGATTTATCACGGATATCACGAATTTCATCCACCCCATTGTTCGAGGCCGCGTCCATTTCGATAACGTCTTCCAAGCTACCGTCTGTCACCGCCTGACAGATATAACAGTTATTGCAAGGTTCTCCTCCCTCTTGATTAGGGCAGTTCATAGCCTTGGCAAAAATTTTGGCTACACTGGTTTTTCCAGTTCCACGAGGTCCTGAAAAAAGATAGGCATGGCTGATCTTTTCCTGCTCTACAGCTTGTTTAAGAGTTTTTGCAACAATTTCTTGGCCAACTAACTGTGAAAATGTTTGACTTCTATATTTTCGATAAAGGGCCTGATACATTACGCTTTCTCCTCAAACATTGAAAAATTCCATTCGGTTTTCTCTAACAAAATAGCAACAAACTCTTCTAGATATTTCTGATCCAAGTCATCATAATCATCAACAAGAGATGAATCTAAATCTAGAACTCCCAAAAGACGTCCCTCTTTAACCATCGGCACAACAATCTCACTAAGAGCACTACTATCGCAAGAAATATAGTTTGGATAGGTTTTTACATCACCAACAATAACTGTTTGACGGCGAGCTGCCGATTCGCCACAAACACCTTTTCCAAGAGCGATTCGTACACATGAAACTCCACCTTGAAAGGGTCCCAAGATCAGTTCATTCCCATCAAATAGATAGAAACCAGCAAAAACAGTATTGGGAAAGCTTGTTTTTAGCAAAGAACTAGCATTAGAAAGATTAGCCAACACATTGGGCTCTCCTTCTAAAAAGATAAGAGAGCTGTTCATTTATTGTTTGATAAAGTGATTCTTTTTCTGAATATAACATAAAACCATTATATCAAAAAAATGCTAGTAGAAAAAGAAAAAAATCCCTTGTTTTAAAAACAAAGGATTTTGATTCAAATTCGAATGGATTAAAGTTCGATGTCTCCGAACAAGTCAGCCATTGAGAATCCTGTTTGAGTTTCAGGAAGTTCAAAATCACGTTTTTTTCTTGACGTTTTGGACGACGTGGACGTGGAGCGCGTTTTTTTCTTCTTTTTTTGTCCTTCTTCTTGAGCTGGACGTTCTTCAAGAGCTTTGATAGAAAGAGATACACGTTCTGCATCAGCGTTAACTTCAAGAACTTTAACAGTAACTTCTTGACCAACTTTAAGAGCTTCTTTTTGGATTTTCAATACGTTTGTGTGAAATTTGTGATACGTGAACAAGTCCATCGATACCTGGCAATACTTCAACAAATGCACCGAAGTCAGTCAAACGTTTAACTGTACCTTCTACAACATCACCTTTAGCCAATTTTTTTGCTCAACGCCATCCCATGGTCCAGGTGTTGTAGCTTTAAGTGAAAGTGATACACGTCCTTCTTCTTCGTTAAGATCAAGGATTTTTCACTTCAACTTCTTCACCAACAGTTACAACTGATTTTTGGTGAAACGTTACGTTCGTGTGACAATTCAGTCAAGTGAACCAATCCGTCAACACCACCAAGGTCGATGAAAGCACCAAAGCTTGTGATACGTGCAACTTTACCAGTTACAACATCACCAACAGCCAATTTACCGAATACTTCAGCACGAGCTGCTGCAGTTGCTGCTTCTACAACTTCACGACGTGAAAGGATGAAGCGGTTTTCTTTAGGATCAACTTCTTTGATTTTAGCATCAAACTCTTGACCTACAAAAACGCTCAGTGTTACGTACAAAAACGAGTATCCAACATTGAAGCTGGGATAAATCCACGTACACCTTCAAATTCTACTGAAAGTCCACCCTTAACAGCGCGAGTTCCTTTAACTGTAACAACTTCTTCTTCGCGTCCTACAAGTTTGTCCCATGCTTTTGCGAGCTTCAAGGCGTTTTTTTAGATACAAGGTATGTTACTGTATCAGTATCTTTACCAACTACTTGACGAAGTACAAGAACATCCAATACTTCACCTACTTTTTACAAAGTCATTGATATCTGCATCGCGATCGTTTGTCAATTCGCGAAGAGTCAAGACACCTTCAACACCAGTTCCAGAGATTGCAACGTTAGCTTGAGTAGCATCAACTGTCAATACTTCTGCACTAACAACATCACCTGGCTCAACTTGGCTAACGCTATTTAGCAAATCTTCAAATTCGTTCATCTAAAAAAATCCTCCAACAATCAAGTTTTTTTCTTAAACTTGACATACTTATAATTTTTTTCCTAAGCACCCGCAAAGACATGTTATATCGTTCACGTCCTTCAATTATAAAAAAATAAAAATACCCTAAGATATTTTTTTCTTTTTATCCTTGAATTTATTACCTAAGAACTGGGGTAGCTGGATTCGAACCAACGCATGAGGGAGTCAAAGTCCCTTGCCTTACCGCTTGGCTATACCCCAAAAAGTGAAATGGAGAGAGGGATTCGAACCCCCGAACCCGAAGGAGCGGATTTACAGTCCGCCGCGTTTAGCCTCTTCGCTATCTCTCCAATGTTCAACAAAAACTATTATATCATGAAAAATTTACAAAAAAACAAGCTTTTATTTTTGCTAAATTATAGTTTTCAATCAAAATTTCCACAGCTTTTTTTCAAGTTTTTTTATAAAAAAACTATCGACATTTCCATTCTTTATGATCGCAAATTGATTATCTAGTTCAGCAATTTCACCAATAACCTTTTTACCAATCGTTAAAGTATACCCTTCATACTTTTTCCTTACCAACTAAAAACAGTTGCGTCTGTTAATTGAATTTCAATTTTTTTATCTTTTTTACTCATACGATACCTCTTTTCACTCTTCCTATTGTACAAGAAATTTAAAAAACTGGCAAGAAAAAAACTCTTTACCAAGCTAATCTTGAGAAAGAGTTTTTGTGACAAAATCTAATTTTTTAATCTAGGGAAGACTCATTGTTAGTGGGTTGTCCCACCCACTAATTTTATGTCCTTATCTTTATAATCTACGATAGCTCCAATCGCAACTTGGATACCTCTGACAATATCAGTTAAACTCATAGATGCTGTATTAGGTTTATTGATCACCTGTTCTGTCATATAGGGAATATGCATAAAGCCTGCTCTCATATGTGGAAACTTTTTATCCGCTAAATAGAGAGCCTGGTACATCAAATGATTACAAACAAAGGTTCCTGCTGTATTGGACACTGTAGCTGGTAACCCTTCCTCTTTAATCGCTTGAACCATTGCCTTAATAGGTAGTGTGCTAAAATAGGCTGCTTGACCGTCCAGGCGTATAGGAGTGTCAATCGGCTGATTCCCTTGGTTATCTGGAATTCTAGCATCATCTTGGTTGATGGCGACTCTCTCAGGAGTTAGACTAGCTCTTCCTCCTGCTTGTCCAATGCAAAGCACCGCATCTGGCTGATATCGTTCAATTTCTGCTTCTAAAACCTCTGCTGATCGATAAAAGACCGTTGGGATTCCTACCCAATGAATTTCAGCTCCATGAATCTCAGATGGTAATGATTTAACAGCTTCCAGAGCTGGATTAACCTTTTCACCACCAAAAGGATCAAAACCTGTTACTAATATTTTCATTTTATTTCCTTTGCTAAAATGCCAAAAAGTACATCAAAAATATATGTAGGATAATCATGATAACAGCTACTCCTACTTGCGCTTTGATAACTCCATTTGGATCTTTCATATCCAGGAGAGCTGCCGGTAAAGCATTAAAGTTAGCCGCCATTGGAGTCAATAAGGTTCCACAGCAACCTGCCGTCATTGCTAGAGCTGCAGCCACGATTGGATCAGCTCCCAAAGCAAATACAAAGGGAACACCAATTCCAGCAGTAATGACTGTGAAAGCCGCAAAAGCATTACCCATTATCATGGAGAATAGAACCATCCCAAGGACATAAGCTACCACACCCATAAAACGACTGCCCGAAGGCACTAAACCACTTATCAAGTGAGAAATCAGGTCTCCAACTCCTGCTACGGTAAATATTGCCCCTAAAGCACCTAAAAGTTGAGGCACAATCCCACTGGTTGAAACTTGTTGAACCATACGATTGTTTTCTGCTAACAAACTTCTAGGAGAACTCTTAGTAATCAATAAAAGAGAGATGGTTGCAAAAAATGCTGCAAGACTGATAGCAATCTTACTAAACTCAGGGAACATTTTTGCTAATACCAAAGCAATCAAAGCCATTAACATGACTGGAATAAAAATTTTATTCTTTAGTCGTTTAGCTTCAATGTTTGCCTTGACTTCATCCAGAGACGGTAAGGTTCCGATACGAACCTGTTTAAAGAGAGTTAGCAGGGCTAATAGCACTACGATAACTCCAATACAGACAGAAGGTAGATAGGAACCACCGATAAAACTGATGCCCAATAAAGCCCAAAACCCAGCCGTTCCAAAGCGAACTGGGTTTGTTTTATCTTTATAGCTACAATAAGCTGTATGAAGGAATTGACAACCAATCACAATATAGGTCAACTCTAATAACTGTCTTGCTAGATTGGTCATTCTTCTTTCCCTTTACTAACCTTATTTGCTAGCAGTTTTCTATCAAACAGGTAATTGTAAATCCCAACTATAAATAGGGCAATTCCTGCAACTATAAGCGAAGCTGAAGCAATTCCTGCATAATTACTTTCGTAACCTAATTGGTCCAGTGTGCCCCCTATCAAGAGGACACCACCTGCACCAACGAAAGTGTTTTGAGCAAAGAAATTTGCGAAATTATCATTTGCTGCTGCACGCGCTTTTAGCGCTTCGCTCTCCTGCTCCGTTAATTTTCTACCTAATTGAGACTCTGCTGCTGCTTGTCCCATGGGTTGAACCAAAGGCCTTACAAACTGCGGATGTCCTCCTAGACGAATGGCAAAGAAACCATCGAGCTCCCGAAAAAAGAAATACACTGTATAAAAACTTCCAACTGTTAGTCCCTTTTATCTTTTGAATCAAGTCAATCGAACGTTGCTTGAGGCCAAAAGTTTCAGATAAACCTACCAGTGGCAAGGTTACCATAAAAAAATCGTCAGAACTCGTTGATTACTAAATTCTTTTTCCCAAAAATTTCCAAGAACTCAACAAGAGAAACTCCAGAAACTAGAGCGGTAACTAAACTAGCTAAGACTACCGTTGCAATGGTATCTAATTTATAGATAAAACCAATCACAATGATAACTATCCCTATTAGTTTAATCCATTCCATATAGGCCCCTTTTATTCCAAAAAAGTACTAGTCTGTTTTATTTGACATGACTTTCTAATTCTTTTTGGTATTTATTGTTTGATTCCAATTTTTCTTTTTTTGCCATTTTTTTCAAGAGCTGCTTGGTATTCTTTAGCAGATACAATCTCTTTTTGCAATTTCATTCCCTTGAAGATGTATGGATCACCCTTAATACCAACTTGTGAGTATGGTTTAGAGAAAGGAACAATGTTGCTGACGACTGGTGAACCACCTGATGAAGCTGTTGGCATCAAGAGAGAACTATCAGTGAGCCACGCTTGAGCTTTGGCATATTTTTCATATCTCTTATCCAAGTCGTTTGTCTCAGAAACTGCATCATCCAAGAGTTTCTTATATTCGTCCAAACCTAGTTGAGCTACTACTTCCTTATCTTTTCCTTTCGTAATACCAAGGTGTTTCATAGCAGAACCAGTCTTAGGATCCATGATATTGAGATAACTTGCTGGATCTTGGTAGCTTGGAGCCCATCCCGTACTGTTCAAGTCATAGTCTTTTTGAGCAGGAACACGTGCTTGAGATGTAATGCTTTCCTTCTCGTTATCAGTCATTTGAAGAACATCGATCACGACATTTTCAGAACCAAGTGTTGACTCGATTGATTGTTTAAAGGAATTGCTTTGTTGAACAGCAATGGTATCTGTTTGCTCAACTGGGACATCCAAGTGAATTGGGAAGGTTACACCTTTTGCTTCCAATTCTTTCTTAGCTTTTTCAAATGAAGCTTTGGCTTTGTCAGGATTGTAGATGGTATCTTTTCCGTCAACGAGCTCAACACCTTTCCATTGGTCTCCATAGTTGACCAATTCTTTTTGAGCGATATCACCAAAGTTTTTACCACCAGATTGAACGAAATTGTCTGGTACTAAGCTATTACGAATGATCTTGTCCGCACCATCTTCACCATTGAGCTGGGCAGCATAAGAATGACGGCTGAAGGCAAAGTTGATTGCTTGACGGAAGTCCTTGTTCAACATTGCTTCTTTTGTAGAAGTTTTCTGTTCTTCACTTGTTTTCGCTGTCTTATTGAAAGATTGACGGTTTACGTTAAAGGTAAAGTAGTAACTAGTTGAATCTTGTGGGCTGTAAGTAATTTTATCTCCGTATTGTTCCAAAGTAGAAGCAAAGTTTGAGCTACTTGGGAAGAGGCGAGCTGTTGTGTAAACACCTGAAGAGAAGCTACGGATCAAGGATTCTTGGTCTGAACCATCATAGTAAGTTAATTTAACTTTCTCGATTTTAACCTTCTCTTTATCCCAATAATTTGGATTCTTTTCATATTCGATTAAAGATTTTGAAGTCAATGTCTTCAAAATATATGGACCGTTATAAAGAATACCAGCAGGGCTGACCGTTCCGTAATTCTTACCTGATGCTTTGAGGAATTCTTCATTTACTGGCAACATAGTTGCTGAAGTTACTTTTGAATTCCAGAAAGTTTCAGGTGCGTTTAGAGTATACTCAACAGTATAGTCATCTACTGCCTTAACACCAACTGTTGAGAAGTCGTTAGTCTCACCAGTCATATATTCATTCAAGCCCTTGATTGAGTTTTGAATAAGAGTGACACCGTCTGATTTGCCATCTGCTACGTGTTTCAACCCTGTAACAAAGTCATGCGCAGTTACTTCAGCGTATTCTTCACCTTCTGAAGTATACCATTTAACCCCTTTACGAAGTTTATAAGTATAAGTCAAACCGTCTTGTGAGACACTCCAATCCTCAGCGAGGGAAGGAATCAAATTCCCATATTCATCGTTTTCCAACAAACCATCAACGACGTTACCGATGATATCCGTTGTTGAAGTACGAGTTGCGATACTGTAGTCCAAAGATGATGGGTCTACTCCATAGACATAAGAGAAAGTTGTTGGTGCATCTGCTTCCTTGTCAGCTTTCCCACAAGCTACAAAAAGAACTGCTGTACTCAGGACCACTCCTGCTGTTAACATCCATTTTTTCGTTTTCATAAAGAACTCCTTTAATATTTTTTAATCTACTTTACAATCCAACCTTCTGGTGCTTCAATATCACCAAATTGGATACCTGTTAATTCATCGTATAGTTTACGAGTTACTGGACCAACCTCTGTCTCACTGTAGAAAACGTGGAATTCATCACCGTGTTGGATTCCCCCAATAGGTGAGATAACTGCCGCAGTACCGCAGGCACCTGCTTCTACAAATCGATCCAGACTATCAATTGGCACATCCCCCTCAACAGGTTTCAAGCCCAAACGATGCTCTGCCAAGTAAAGTAATGAGTACTTGGTAATGGATGGCAAGATTGATGGACTAAGTGGGGTTACAAACTCATTATCAGCTGTAATTCCAAAGAAGTTTGCTGAACCGACTTCTTCAATCTTGGTGTGAGTTGATGGGTCAAGATAAATAACATCTGAGAAATGACGGGATTTAGCCAATTTCCCTGGCAAGAGACTGGCAGCATAGTTCCCACCAACCTTAGCCGCACCTGTACCATTTGGTGCAGCACGGTCATACTCATCTTGAATCAAGAAGTTTGTTGGAACCAATCCACCCTTAAAGTAATTTCCAACTGGCATCGCAAAGATGGTAAAAATATACTCCTCAGCTGGTTTTACCCCAATGATATCTCCAACACCAATCAAGAGTGGACGAAGGTAAAGGGTTCCACCAGTTCCATAAGGTGGTACATATTCCTCATTAGCACGAACAACGGCTTTACAAGCCTCTACAAACATTTCTGTTGGAACTTGTGGCATCAAGAGACGATCACAGGTACGTTGCAGACGTTTAGCATTTTCATCTGGACGGAAGAGTTGAATACTGCCATCCTTTGTACGATAGGCTTTCAATCCTTCAAATGCTTGTTGTCCATAGTGAAGGCTTGGAGATGATTCTGAGATATGCAAGGTTGCATCTTCTGTCAATTCTCCTTGAGCCCATTGTCCATCTTTAAAATAAGCGATATAACGATAAGGTAGTTTCATATAGGAAAAACCGAGATTTTCCCAATCGATCGTAACTGTCATGACAATCTCCTTTATTCTAATCAAGCTCTGTGTTCTATTCTACACTATTCTCCTAAAAAAATTCAAGTATTATTTGTAATTTTCTGAAAATTTTACTTTATTAAAAAAATCAGTCACTAGGACCGATTTTTTTAATTTTCTTTATCTTCTTTAAAGATTTCTTTGAGATAAGCATCAAAAAAACTTCTTCATCAGAAATGCTATCTGAGATAAAGCTTCCATTGCTTGTACGTTCTGATAGATTCAAATCTTGTAGGATTGATTCGTAAATCGTTCCATTATTTGATTGAATCACAAGTGTTTGTTCTCCATCTTCTACTTCTGTACTAAAGAGATCTCCAACAAATCCTTGTTCTGAGACCGCTCCAGCCAAGAATACGCGATGGGGTTTACTCTTTAATTCTCTCAAGACTTGAAGGCCACGATTGGCACGACTGGTTGCTGGAATTTCCTCTGTTGAAACACGTTTCAAGCTTCCACGTTGCGTTAAAAGATAGAAAGACGAAGTATTGCAGATAAAGGCTGCTTGTATCACATCATCTGCTTTGAGATTCATGGCTTTGACCCCTGCAGCTTTGGCACCGATAACTGGTACTTCTTCGATGTTAAAGCGGAGGGCATAACCGTTTCGACTGATCAACAGAACATCATCCAATTTAATCGGAGCTACTGCAACAATCTGGTCAGTATCGTCTTTCAACTTAGCGTACTTGACAGATTTAGAACGATAGGTTCTCCATGGAGAGAATTCTTTGCGTTCTACCCGTTTGATTTGTCCAAGTCGTGTTGCTGCAAAATAAGTTGTCGCATCATCAAATTGATCAACAACTTCTACATAGAGCACTTCTTCATTGGTTTCAAAGTTTGTAATAGACTGGCTCAAATGCTCTCCGATATCCTTCCAACGAATATCTGCTAATTCATGGACTGGTCGGTAAATGACATTCCCAAGCGTTGTAAAAATTAAAAGGTGTTGAGTAGTTTTGACAGATTGAACGAATAGCAATCGGTCATCATCCCGTTTACCAATTTCTTCTAAGGTTGAAGCTGCAAAGGAACGAGGGCTAGTCCGTTTGATATAACCTGCCTTAGTCACGCTAACGTAAGTATCTTCTTCAGCGATAAGGCTAGCTGTATCAATCTCAATGACTTTAGCTGTATCTTCTAAAGTACTCAATCGAGGTGTCGCAAATTTCTTCTTGACCTCACGGAGTTCTTTCTTCATGAGATTGTACATTGTACGTTCATCACCGATGATAGCTGCAAGCATAGCAATCTTTTCACGAAGTTCTGCTTCTTCTTCTTGCAAGACAACCACGTCTGTATTGGTCAAACGATACAATTGCAAGGTAACAATGGCCTCAGCCTGTTCTTCTGTAAAATCATAGCTGACCTTGAGGTTTTCCTTAGCGTCAGCCTTGTTCTCAGAAGCACGGATAAGGGCAATAACTTCATCCAGGATAGAGATGACACGAATCAAACCTTCCACGATATGGAGACGTTTTTCAGCCTTTTCCTTGTCAAAGCGAGAACGCGCCAAGATCACTTCACGACGGTGGGCAATATAGCTAGACAATATAGGCACAATTCCAACCTGACGAGGGGTGAAATTGTCAATCGCAACCATATTGAAATTGTAGTTGATTTGTAGGTCAGTATACTTGAAAAGGTAGTTGAGAACGAGCTCCGTGTTCACATCTTTCTTGAGTTCAATTGCGATACGAAGACCATCACGGTCAGACTCATCCCGAACCTCAGCAATACCTGCCACCTTATTATTGACACGGACTTCATCAATCTTCTTGACTAAATTAGCCTTATTAATCTCATAGGGAATCTCAGTGATAACGATTTGTTCCTTACCACCTTTAAGTTTCTCAATTTCCGTCTTGGAACGAACAACCACGCGCCCCTTACCAGTTTCATAGGCCTTTTTAATCTCGTCACGACCTTGGATGATAGCTCCCGTAGGGAAATCTGGCCCAGGCAAGAATTCCATCAACTTCTCAACCTTGGCAGTTGGATGATCAATCATGTAGACTGTCGCATCGATAACTTCAGCCAAATTATGCGGTGGAATATCCGTGGCATAACCAGCTGAAATCCCGGTCGAACCATTGACCAAAAGATTCGGAAAGGCTGCTGGTAAGACAGTTGGTTCTTTCTCCGTATCGTCAAAGTTCCAAGCAAAAGGAACTGTCTTTTTCTCGATATCCTGAAGGAGATAGCCTGCAATCTCTGACAAACGTGCTTCAGTATAACGCATAGCCGCAGGCGGATCTCCGTCCATAGAACCATTGTTACCGTGCATTTCAACCAGAATCTCACGGTTTCCAATCCTGAGACATACGGACCATGGCATCATAGATAGAAGAATCTCCGTGTGGGTGAAAATTACCCATGATGTTACCGACTGACTTAGCCGACTTACGGTAGCTCTTGTCAAAAGTATTGCCATCCTTATTCATCGAATAAAGAATACGGCGTTGAACCGGCTTCAATCCATCCCGAATGTCTGGCAAAGCCCGGTCTTGAATGATGTACTTGGAGTAGCGACCAAAGCGCTCTCCCATGATGTCCTCCAAGGACATATTTTGGATATTACTCATATAAGATACAAAGGGACGATTCGGTTTGCCGAAAATTTCTGTAGAAAAATAGGAAATCGATGCAGGGTTCAATGAACCCTAGACGATTTATCTTTTTTCATAAGAAATTAGTCCCGTGTTCAGTTACCTCTAGTAACCAAACTATCCTTTCTGTAGTTTAAAATACGTTTTAAAAAATGCATCAGGAGTTTTCACACAGCATTTAGGGCGTGTTCAACTCCTTTCAAGTTTTATATAAGTGGACTAGGTTGTAACGAAAAAACGATTTATCTTTTTACACACCGTTTAGTCCGTGTTCAGTTTTTACATGCAAGTTGAAAAGAATGATCTCACAGAAATAGACGTGTTTGGATAATAAAAAAATAGATTATTCATATTCTTGTTTTTAATGCATCCTTAACTTCTTCTTTTAACGAATCCAAAAAAATACTTTTTTTAATTTTAATCACTTCATCTACAACAGAATTGTCTAAATAGAAAAACTCTACCAGTCTGTTGTTCATGAAGTTTTTTTAATAAATCCTTTTTATTTGGCCAAATAAGTTTTCTTGCTGCTGGAATGAATGCTTTATGTCCAGTGAACGGTAAAGTGAAACTTTGACCTTTTTTTAAATGACTTATTAATTATCGTTAAGGTAGCAAAGCCCATAACCTCTTCACCGAGCACAACAACAATGAATGGTCTAATATCATATTCATTTCCTTGATTGGAATAATAACAATACTCTTTAGAAATATTATATTTATATTTCTTACCTTCAATTTCTGTCGAGTTAAATTTTAGAACTCGTAAATTATCAGGTTGCAAACCATGACTAGAAGTATTTAACTCAATCTTATTATCATCCTCTGAATAAATCAAATAGACTGTTGGATCATCTCCAAAATCACCTTCAAATTCAAAAAGACTGAAACAAATAATAATTATATCTATAGTCATTTCTTGAAGTAATGGTCATTTTAGAAATCACAGGGGAGTAATTACCAAATTGTCTATTTTCGATTTTTTTGAATATATGCTAGTTGAGTATCATGTTTAATATTATTTTTTTAAAAACCAAATTCTTGCAATTGTTTTAAGAGTTCCTCTATTGAGGATAATATTTCAGAATTCGACACTTTATTTGATGTGTTAACAATATTTGCAAAAAAACAGCGGTATCTGACTGAGAAAAACTGAGACATTTTTGCTAACTAAGTCAATCAATTTTTTATCTAGCTCATCCATCAAACTAATTGAAAAACTTTTATTGAAAGTCTGAGGATACTGATCCTCCAAAGCGTTTTTAAAATCATCATAAGTCGCAAACTTGCTTTCCAAGTGATATTCAATCATCAAAAATTTCTTCAACAATATGATTTGTCTCCCAAAAATCTTAAAACCTCTTCAAAATACGGATTATCTTTATGACGATCTATCATATAATCTCGATAATCTTCGATAAGTTTTTTTAAACTCTTTTTATCAGCCTTCTCTTGCAAACCTAATGAATCATAAAATTGATTCCAAGAAAAATCCGCTATTTTACCAAACAAATATGAAGTAATTCCTAAATCTAAAAACATTATAATCCTCCGAAATGTTACTAAATGGCTTCATCCTTATCAATGGAATTCTAATCTACTACATTTAAGCATCTTCTTTCCTCAGCATACTGAATCATCTTCTCAGCCACTTCCTTATCGTAATCAAATCCCATCTTTTGAGCAAGGAACTGAGCCTCTTGGTGGAAAAGTTGCATCGTAGCAAATAAAGACTGAGTGATTTTGTCTAAACTTGAAAAATCCAGCAGATTTGAGAATTCCTTCTCTTTCTCAGCAGGCAAGTAGCTAAAGAGGTACTTGTAATTCTTGCCAACATCAACCGTCCCCCTATTACTTGCTACCTGCCAAGTCAATACCTTCAAGAGTTCTTGGTGACAAATCCCATAGAGATGGTCAGTAGCGTAGAGTAGTTGCTTGCGAGAGATTCCTTTGACCACATAAGCTGACACCCACCAAAATTCATTGCAGGCTTTTTTAAAATCCGTCTCACTAGCTGGATGTATCCAGAAACGATCTGGACTGGAAGAATAGGACTCAAACAAACCCTTATCATCTACTAAAACTGTGAAGCCAGCCTCGCTATCCACCCATTCGTTGATGTCTTCTTTAGGGCAGAGGGTTAGATCAATGCGATTCCCATCTTCAAAAAAAGCATGAGAAATAAACGGCGATGTCCAAGAGTCACCTCTTGCTCTACGATACGTTTGCCGAACTGGTCCAGCCAAGATAGATTGCTTGTCAAATTATCCAAATCATCCACAATATAGACCACATCATAGTCTTGAAATTCATCTGTTTGAATATTTTGGTTTGTACGCGAACCAGATAGAGCCACAGCATCAACCTGTAACTTTTTAGCAATTTGTAAAATCAGGTCAAGCATTTCCTGGTCAGTTCTCATGTGGTTCATCCTCAGTTGCCTCTAAGTTCTGAATAACAGCATCTTCATTTATTTGCTTAAGAAGCTTCTGAACTCTTTTTCTTTCAAGCTCTCCGACCAAGAATTGAATGATAAAACTAATACCAAAAATTGGTAATAGCAAAATAATTCCCATTTCTTGCGCCAACATTATAAATAGTAGGTTCATACCTGATAAGATTGCTAAAAACCAGGCATTTATCTTAAGAAGTTTTGAGTAACTACTAGGATAATATCTGAGATGTCTGGTACTTTTATAAATAGCTGTAAGACTGAATGCTAAGCTAGCTGATGTGAAAATATAAAAGTCAAAAACATAAAAGAGCAAACCTGCATAAGGATTGGGTCTTAAAGGATTATCAAATAAAAAAAGACACAGGTAGTTAATATGGTTAATAGTAAAAATTCAAGATAGAGACTTTGCTCAGGTTTACCTTGTTTGGCAATTATATACATAATTGCACCTAAAGCTAAGACTATGAAAAGAAATGAACTATCAAACAATAAACTGATCATGATTTATACCTCTTTTAAAGAGCTAAGATTATGAAAAAAAGATTTCTTTAAAACACTGTCGCTTCTTCCAGCGTAAATTTGACATTATCTTCAATCCATTTACGGCGTGGTTCGACCTTATCACCCATTAGGACATTGACACGACGTTCTGCGCGTGCTAGGTCTTCAATCGTAACACGGATGAGGGTACGAGTTTCTGGGTTCATGGTTGTTTCCCAAAGTTGATCGGCATTCATCTCACCAAGACCTTTATAGCGTTGGAGAGTGGCTCCTTTGCCAAACTGCTTACGGAGTTCTTCCAGTTCTCCGTCTGTCCAAGCATAAGCCACTTCTTCTTTCTTGCCTTTACCTTTGGACATCTTGTAAAGAGGCGGAAGGGCGATATAGACATGTCCTGCCTCGACTAGTGGACGCATGTAGCGATAAAAGAAGGTTAAGAGAAGGGTTTGAATGTGGGCACCATCGGTGTCCGCATCGGTCATGATAATGATCTTGTCATAGTTAGCATCTTCAAGAGAGAAATCTGCCCCTACACCAGCACCAATGGTATAAATCATGGTGTTGATTTCTTCATTTTTGAGGATATCGGCCATCTTGGCCTTGGCTGTATTGATCACCTTACCGCGAAGAGGTAAGATAGCCTGGAATTTACGATCACGACCTTGTTTGGCAGAACCACCGGCAGAATCTCCCTCGACCAAGTAGAGTTCGTTCTTGGCTGGATTTTTAGACTGGGCTGGGGTTAATTTCCCAGAAAGCAAGCCCTTATCTTTTTTATTTTTCTTACCATTTCGGCTCTCATCACGCGCCTTACGTGCTGCTTCACGGGCATCACGAGCCTTGATTGCTTTACGAATCAGATTTGAAGCTAATTCTCCATTTTCCATGAGGAAGAAAGTTAACTTATCAGCTACAATTCCATCTACAACAGGACGAGCAAGCGGACTTCCAAGTTTATCCTTAGTCTGTCCCTCAAACTGCAAATGTTCTTCAGGAACGAGAATTGATAGAACTGCTGCTAATCCTTCACGGTAATCTGAACCTTCTAGGTTTTTATCTTTTTCTTTGAGAAGGCCAGTTTTTCGCGCATAGTCGTTCATAACTTTGGTAATGGCAGACTTGAGTCCTGTCTCATGCGTTCCACCGTCCTTAGTGCGAACGTTATTGACAAAGGACAGGATGTTATCTGAAAATCCATCGTTATACTGAAGGGCTACTTCCACTTGGAAACCATTATCTTCCCCTTCAAAGTATAGGACAGGCGTCAAGGTTTCCTTGTCTTCATTGAGGTAAGAAACAAAGTCCTGCACCCCATTCTCATAATGGAATTCAATTGCTTCGTCTGTTCGCTTATCCGTTAATGACAAGGTTACATTTTTCAAGAGGAAGGCTGACTCATTGAGACGCTCTGAAATGGTATTGTATTTAAAGTCTGTCGTAGAAAAGATACTAGCATCCGGCATAAAGGTCACTTTGGTACCTGTTTTTAGACTTAGGTGCAGTTCCAACCTTTTCAAGAGTTGTTACTGGTTTCCCACCATTTTTCAAAGCGTTGTTTGTAAACAGCCCCATCACGTGTAATTTCTACTTCGAGCCAACTAGAGAGGGCATTCACGACAGAAGAACCAACTCCGTGAAGACCACCAGAAGTCTTGTAGCCACCTTGACCGAATTTTCCTCCAGCGTGGAGAATGGTAAAAATAACCTCAACCGTTGGAATCCCCATAGCGTGCATACCAGTTGGCATCCCACGCCCATGGTCTTGAACCGTTAAACTACCGTCTTTATTAATCGTTACATCAATACGATCACCAAATCCAGATAAGGCTTCATCGACTGCATTATCGACAATTTCCCATACTAGGTGATGGAGACCAGCACCGTCAGTCGATCCGATATACATCCCTGGACGTTTACGGACCGCATCCAACCCTTCTAGCACCTGAATGGCGTCATCATTATAATTGTTAATATTGATTTCCTTTTTTGACACAAGGAACCTCCTATTTGTTCATCTTTTCTATTTTACAGGTTTTCTAAGGATTTTTGCAAAAATTTTCTAGTTAATAAGACTATTCACAAGTCCTATTTAGCAAAAAAATCACTCATTCCCACCCTAAAAAAAGAAACCAAGACGCGAGTCTCAATGTCATTAAGTTAGTAATCTAACTATTTGAATAGGAGATAGGATTGAGATCATCAAAGTGATTCTCTATCCTATCTTCTATTTTTTGCATGACAAATAAAGGTTTTTTTCACCCTATTTTTTTGAGATTTATGTTACTCTATAGATGAAATCAATTACCGATTGGGCCTTTATTTTTTTCTTGGATATTTTTCGATTCGGTCGAATAATAGATAACTGTTTCTTGAGGTAGTTTTTCAACTGGAGAGAAGAAAGGGAACCGTTAAAAAACAAACGGCAGGCATAAGTCGCATCTGAGAAACACACTTTATATCTTTGTTTTTTGTGACTACTGTCGATGGCAACTTGCGAGGTTACCCAACGACAAAAGTTAAAAATTTGTAAATCGGGCAAAGATTTCTTGGAGAATCCCTTCCTTCTTTTTTTGGCATGAAAATTGACCAAGCCAATACTGTATTTCAGGTCACGAAAACTAGTCTCTATGCCCCATCTGCTGGCGTAGAGATTTTTTAATTGTTGGACTGAATAGTCTGTATTTGTCACTAAAGTTTCGTATTTTCCTTCTTCCGCTTCTAAACGCACCAAACGAAAAGGAAGTTGGTATAGTTCAACAGGGTCATGTTTTTTTGACTTGTTTCTGGAAGAAAATCAAAAAGTAGAATTGTGTGGAATAAAATGATAGTCATTGGGGAAATCACGATAAAGTTTTTTTGAGCTGATTGGTTTGCTTTTCGTGATAATTTTAGAGAAAAGTTTTGATCAAAACACTCTGTATTTGGCAAGTTGAAGGAGGAACGCATGGATTGTTTTTCCATCTCGAATTCGGATGATATAAAGCCATCCTTTTTTTCTTGAAAAATGAGCCATTAGATTGTAACTTTCATAGCCTCTATCCATGATAACAAGAGCTTTCTCGAAAGGGACAAGCCTTCATCATCTGAATCAGAGCTAAGCGCTCATGTTGCGTATGTTTGTCTTGAATAGAAACATCTCTATACACTCCAGTCGTCAAGTCGTATAGGGCATTTATGTGTATGAGATTATAGGATTTAACATCCGTTTGGGTTTGGATAGAGGTTTCTGTATCCATGGGATTTCGAGGAATACAGATATCACTCCCATCTGCAGCGAATATCGGAAGATTGGTGTTAAGTGGAATAGGTGCTATAAATTCTTTAAATAAGGTATAGAAAGCCTCAGGTTTTATCTGATAGCGTCTTTGAACAAAGGCTGAATTTGAAACTGTCAGTCTAGCATCTAGTAATTCTTTTTGACAGTGATTTTTCCTCCCATTCCCAGAATGGTACGAATCATGGTTTCTAGTGATAACCTTCTTTTACGAGTAAAGGCCTGTTCATCTTGTTTGACGAGCTCAACTTTTTGACCAAGGATACTCTGAATACTCTTATTCAAGTGGGCTTTTATCTGTTTTATCATGGGAAGTACCTCCTTAACTATCCAGTTTAGCACATAAAAAAAGAAACCCAAATACAGAATTGTATTTGAATTTCTTAACTTAATGACATTGGACGCGAGTCTCAGTTTTCTTTTCCTTTAACTTGGCTTGTTGCTATATCTTCACCAAACCATTTTTGGCTGATTTCTTGGAATTTTCCTTCTTGATAGAGCTCCACAAAAGCTTTATTTAAATTTTCTAGCAAAGTCTTATCAGCCGGTCTTACTCCAACAGCAAAAGATTCACTCTCAAAACCAGCTGGGAAAATCTCATACTGGTCTAATATCCCTTCCGTTTTAAGATAATAATTGGCATAAACACGGTCAATTAAAAGAGCATCAATCCGATCATTTTGCAAGTCAATCAAGGCTTCATTAAAACTCTGATATTGGTTTGCTTTTTGATCTTCTACGATATTTTTTAAAAGTTCTGGTTGAGCTTCGAAATCTAGATAACCAGAAGAACCCGCTTGGGCTCCCAAAATTTTATCTTTCATATCCGAAACTGACTGGATATTTTGCGTTTTTTTAGAAACGAGAACCTGCTGATTCTCCATATAAGGAATGGTAAAAGCTACTTTCTCACGGCGTTCATCAGTCGCCGAATATCCATTCCAAATTGCATCAATGGTCCCATTTTGAAGCTCTGTCTCCTTCATATCCCAATCAATGGGTTGAAACTGAACCTTGAACCCAAGTTTCTCAGAAACAGCTTGGGCTAAATCAATATCAAATCCAACATATTGCCCATTCTTTTCTTCAAATCCCATAGGAACAAAAGTATTGTCAAATCCGATAGTAATTGTTCCTTGTTGTTGGTATTTTCCCCAATTATCTACTTTAGGATCGCTAGCTTTTTGCGTGCATCCTACGAGGAAAAAAGCAAGAAAGAATACCAAAACAAGACTGATTTTTTTTCGATTCATAGACACCTCCTACTTAGGCTCTACTTTGAGAATATGATCAGCAATATTCTCTGCAAACTGTAGATCGTGAGTCACGACAATCTGCGTCATACCTAAGTCACGATTTTGTAAAATCAGTTTTTCAACTTCGAGACGCAACTCTGGATCAAGGGCTGAAGTCGGTTCATCATAACCAATCACTTCAGGATCTATCATCATAGCACGTGCTAAGGCAACACGTTGCTTTTGACCACCAGATAAGGAATAAGGATAGGCATCTGCATGAGCTTCGAGTCCCAGACGAGTGAGTAAGTCGATTGCCTTCTTCTTAGCATCTGCTTCAGACATCCCCATAGTCTTGATAGGTGACAAAATCAAATTTTCCATAACGGATAAATGAGGAAATAGCTGAAAATCTTGAAATACAAAACCTAACAAGTGACGCTTTTCAAGTTCATCCAAAGGTAACGATTCTCCATTATAAAAAATCTCTCCTGAATCAATGGTTTCAAGTCCAGCTAACATTCTAAGCAAGGTTGTCTTTCCACCACCAGAAGGTCCAACGATGGCCAAAATCTGCTTTTCAGGAATTGTTAAACTGAAATTGGATAAAATTTCTTTTTTCCCAAACTTTTTGCTGATATTTCTTAACTCTAACATGGTTAACCTCCTATCTATAGTAGCTGAACTTCTTCTCAAGTTTCTTAGCTAGGATTGTAACGATACCAATCATCAGAAGATAGATAGCACCTGCTAAAAACATCGGAATCAAGCTAGCATCTCGATTGGCCGCAGTTCGACTGGCTAGGATTAAATCTGAAATACCGAGTGCATAAACCAAAGAAGTATCCTTAACCAAACTCATAACCTCGTTAAATACACTTGGTAGGACAATCTTGGTCACCTGGGGCAAGATGATATAGCGAACGTTATCGATAGAATTAAATTTTAAAACCTTGGCTGCTTCGTATTGCCCTTGAGGAATAGTTGCAATCCCACCCCGGAATATTTCTGCAAAGTAAGCTGCATAATTAAGCGTGAAGGCAATAATGGCTGCTGGTACTCGGTCAAGACGAATTCCGATACTTGGTAGGACATAATAAATAAAAATCAACTGCAAAAGTAAGGGTGTTCCACGCATCACCCAAATATAAACATCAATCATGTAATGGAGGGGTTTCCAATGCACCTGTAAGCAAAAGGCAACCAAAATGCCTAAAGGGATTGAAAAGAGTAAGACCAGTGCAAAAACTTGTAAAGTCATTGTCGCACCGCTCAATAAACTTGGTAATATCTCAAATAAGTAAGACATATTCCACCTCCTAAAAATAATTGTTCCTATTATAGCATAAATAAACACAAAAATCAAGGATTTTTCAGAAATTTCCATGAATTTTTTTAAAACTTTAGACTTGATTTCCGAATAATCATACTATTCATTTAAAACTTTTTCTACTTATAAAAATTATCAGATGTCACAAGTGGTGAAAATATTCAGTTTCGTTTCTCTCCTATTTCATGGTATAATAGAAACATGATGACAATAGTATTATTAATTTTAGCTTATTTATTAGGTTCAATTCCTTCAGGCTTGTGGATTGGACAAATATTCTTTAACATCAATCTAAGAGAACATGGATCTGGTAATACTGGGACGACCAATACCTTCCGAATCCTAGGCAAGAAAGCTGGAATGGCAACCTTTGTAATTGATTTCTTTAAAGGTACTCTAGCCACTCTACTTCCACTAATCTTCCATGTGCAGGGAGTTTCACCAATCGTCTTTGGGCTTTTAGCAGTCATTGGCCACACCTTCCCTATCTTTGCCAAATTCAAGGGTGGCAAGGCTGTCGCTACCAGTGCAGGAGTTATTTTTGGATTTGCTCCTCTCTTTTGCCTTTATCTAGCAGTCATTTTCTTTGGAATCCTTTATCTGGGAAGTATGATTTCTCTCTCTAGTATATCAGCTGCGATTGCTGCGATTATCGGTGTCCTTCTATTTCCTCTATTTGGATTTATTTTAACTAGTTATGATCTACTCTTCACTTTGATTATTATCGCTCTTGCGAGTCTGGTAATTGTGCGACATAAGGACAACATCAAACGGATCCAGAATAAAACAGAAAATCTCATTCCTTGGGGACTTAACATAACCCACCAAGAACCAAAAAAATAAAACGTCAGTTTCAACTGACGTTTCAGAACGAAGACAAACGCCAAAAATGACGTTTGTCTTTTTCTGTTTTCAAAAATAGTTTGTCTCATCATCTGATATTCCATTCAAAAATCTGTATTTGAGAAAAATAAAAAGGGATATTTCCTATCCATTTCACCAATTTTTTGATATTTAAACACGCCAAAGTAAGCCCAACCTGATCCTCCATTTTGGACTTTCCTTTCTCTCTAGTGTATCTCAAATTATGATATTCCTTAGCCGTTCCAAAGAGCCGTTCAATTGTTTCTTTGCGTTTCTTATAGAGCTCTTTCATTTCTATTTGATGACGAATCTCCTCACAAAATTCAAGAGCATCTTTCCAGACATGTCTCGTTACTACTTTTTGAAAATTCTTGCTTTGGGTACAAACGGATAATAGGGGGCAGTTAACACATACTTTAGGATTACTCTTATACTCACGGTAGCCTTCTCGAGTGGTTGTACGATAGCTTAATACTTGATTCTCTGGACAGACATAACAGTCATAACTTGCATCATAAACAAAATTACTAGGCCTTAAGTTCCCCTTTACTCCCTTTGGACGAGTATAAGGAAAAACAGGAATGATATTTCGCTCTAATAAATAATGGGCAATAGCTGGGGTCTTGTAACCTGAATCCGCAATAATATAGTGGGGCGAGAATGGCTCTAACTTTGAAAATAGGGCAGGGAAAGCCTGACTATCATGAACATTTCCTGCCTCAACCGTATAAGCCAAGGCCCAACCATGCTTATCACAAGCAACTTGAGCAGAATAGGCAAATACTTCCTTATGTTCGCCCTTGTGAAACCAACCACACTCGGGATCTGTCGTTGAGATTTTCTTTTCCTTAGCCTCACTTTCTTTTGCGGGCTTTAAGGACTTTTTTTCGTGTTTTTTCCTATCTAAATCAATCTCAACTGCCAATTGTTCACTCATAAATTTAGCTTGTTGGTCTACCATTTCCTTACGGTACTTGTGACTATTAGCTGCCGCTTTGATATGGGTACCATCCACAAATATTTCAGAAGGATCAATTAAGCCAGCATACAAAGCTTGGTTGAGAACTTGGGAAAAAATCTCAGAAATGAGTTCTTTATCTTGAAAACGACGGCTGTAATTCTTTCCATAGGTAGTAAAATGAGGGACCTTATCATCTAAAGTTAGTCCAAGAAACCAACGATAGGCCACGTTTACTTCAATATCTTTCATGGTTTGGCGCATAGAACGAATACCATAAAAACATTTAATCAAAGGAATTTTGACTAGCATGACGGGATCAAGACTAGGACGACCATTATCTGGACTATAGGTATCTTCTACCAAGTCATAAATAAAGTCAAAATCAACCTTTGAATCTACTTGTCGAAGAAAGTGGTCTTTGGGGACCAATTCGTCTATTGTATAGAAACCATATTGGCGACGATTATAATCAGGTTTTTCTTTGTGAAACATAGGGAACACCTCACAACTTTTCTTACCTCTATTATACGACTTTACAAAAAGAAAAGCCCTTAGAAACTTGACTTCCAAGGACTTTGTCTTCAATCTGAAACGTCAGTTTCAACTGACGTTTTTTTATATTATTTAGACTTGATATAGTTGATACCATCTGCCTTAGGTGCAACAGCTTTACCAAAGAAGGCTGCTAGTACGACAATGGTCAAGAGGTATGGCGCAATTTGCAAGTAAACAGCTGGAACTCCTTGCAAGAAAGGAAGTTGGGAACCGATAACTGCTAAACTTTGTGATAGTCCAAAGAAGAGACTTGAAAGCATAGCACCAACGGGATTCCATTTACCGAAATCATAGCAGCAAGTGCGATAAATCCAGGTCCTACGATGGTTGTAACTGAGAAGTTAACGGAGATTGATTGAGCGTAAATAGCTCCACCGATTCCTCCAAGGAATCCTGAAATCACAACTCCCAGATATCTCATCTTGTAGACATTAATCCCCAAAGTATCTGCTGCTTGTGGGTGTTCACCAACAGAACGGAGGCGAAGTCCAAAGCGAGTCTTAAAGAGGATAAACCATGCTAAGAATGAGAAGGCAATTGCTAGGTAACCAAGTAAACTTGTTGACTTGAAGAAGATATCTCCGATAACTGGGATATTAGCCAAAAGAGGGAAATCAAAACGTCCAAAAGTTTGCGTTAAGTTATCCGTTTGTCCCTTGTTATAAAGCACCTTCACCAAGAAGACTGCCAAGGCTGGCGCCATCAAGTTAAGTACGGTACCACTGACAACATGGTCAGCACGAAAATGAACTGTAGCTACTGCGTGAATCAGTGAAAAGATAGCTCCGACTAATCCACCAACTAGAAGAGCCAACCAAGGAGTTAATGCTCCCAAATCTTGTGCAAATTCAAGGTTAAAAACAACTCCAGAGAAGGCACCCATGACCATGATTCCTTCAAGTCCAACGTTAACAACTCCACCACGTTCAGAGAAAACGCCTCCGATACTTGTGAAAATAAGTGGTGCTGAGTAAATCAACATTGAAGAAACCATAAGGGTTAGCATTGTTGTAATCGACATCCTTATTTACCTCCTTTAAGTTGTTTTCTTGGTTTGACAAAGCGTTCGATGATGTAGTGAACGCTGACAAAGAAGATAATTGAGGCTGTAACGATACTTACAAGCTCAGATGGTACTTGAGCAGCATTCATACCAGGGGCTCCAACTTGAAGCACTCCGAACAAGAAGGCTGCAAAGAGAATTCCAATTGGTGAGTTTGCAGCAAGTAGACTGACCGCCATACCATTAAATCCGATTGCCAATGATGAACCTTGAACATAGACGTTTTGGAAGGTACCAAGTCCTTCTACAGCTCCACCTAAACCTGCAAGAGCACCTGAGATAATCATTGATAGAATAATGGTGCGTTTAGCTGAAATACCTGCGTATTCAGAAGCATTTGGATTGAGACCAACTGCACGGATTTCAAAACCGAGAGTTGTCTTCTTAAGCAAGAACCAGATAACTGCAACTGCAATGATAGCAAAGAAAATCCCAATATTCATACGAGAGTTTCCAGTTAACTCAGCAAGCCAAGGTGTTTGATAAGTTGCGTTTGCACTTACGCGGATAGATGAGTCTGTACTTTGCATGATATCTTTAGGGAAGAGTGGATAAAGGCATTACTTGTATAGAGAACAATGTAGTTCATCATGATGGTTACGATGACTTCAGATGTTCCAAGATAGGCTCTTAAAATACCAGGAATGGCACCAACGATTCCTCCAGCGACCAGCGCAATGACAACTGTCGCAAGAATCAACAATGGACGTGGCAAATCTGGATTCGAAAGAGCAAACCAGCCACTCATAACCCAGCCAGCGAGTGCTTGTCCTGGAAGCCCGACATTAAAGAAACCAGCACGACTCGCAACTGCAAATCCAAGAGCAATCAAGACTAATGGCCCCATTGCACGGAAGATTTCACCAATACCACGAACACTACCAAAGGCTGTGTAGAACAACTCTTCATAACCCCAAATAGCATCGTAGCCAAAAATCCACATGACGATGGCTCCAAGCAAGATTCCAAGGATAACAGAAATCAAGGGAACCGAAATTTGTTGTAATTTTTTTAGACATCACTCTTCTCCTTTTTCCAATTCACCACCAGTCATCAAGACACCAAGTTCTTGCTTGTTGGTTGTTTCTGGTGTTACAATCCCTTGAATCTTACCATCATGGATAACAGCGATTCTATCTGAGACATTTAGAATCTCATCTAGTTCAAAGCTGACTACAAGGACAGCTTTCCCATTATCACGTTCTTGAATCAAGCGTTTGTGAATGTACTCAATGGCACCAACGTCCAAACCACGAGTTGGTTGGCTGACGATGAGGAGATCCGGATTTCGATCAATCTCCCGAGCGATGATTGCTTTTTGTTGATTTCCTCCAGAAAGGGCCGAAGCTGGAACAATTTCACTGGCAGCACGAACATCAAACTCCTGCATCAATTTTTTTGCATAGTCAAGGATATTCGTATAATTTAAAATTCCCTTCTTGCTAAGAGGTTCTTTATAGTAGGTTTGAAGAGCGATATTTTCAGAAATCATCATTTCCAAGACCAAACCATCACGGTGACGGTCTTCCGGAACGTGACCAACGCTCAGTTCAGTAATTTGACGTGGATGTAATCCTACAATGGACTGGCCTTTCAATTCCACACTACCAGACTCAATCTTACGAAGTCCTGTGATAGCTTGGATCAATTCAGACTGACCATTTCCATCAATACCGGCAATTCCGACAATCTCACCAGCCCGAACATCGAGTGAAAGATTCTTAACAGCAGGAACGCCACGGTTTTCATGAACAACCAAGTCTTTGATGGAAAGAACGACTTCTTTAGGTTGAGGTGCTTGCTTCTCAGTTTTGAAGGAAACAGAACGTCCCACCATCATTTCTGCCAAGTCAGCATTAGTTGCACCAGCAATTTCAACTGTTTCGATTGATTTCCCACGGCGGATAACTGTAACGCGGTCAGAAACCGCACGAATTTCATCCAACTTGTGGGTAATCAAGATAATTGATTTGCCTTCTTTGACCAAGTTCTTCATGATAGCCATCAACTCATCGATTTCTGATGGCGTTAAAACAGCAGTCGGTTCGTCAAAGATGAGAATATCGGCACCACGATAAAGCGTCTTCAAAATTTCAACACGTTGTTGAGCCCCAACAGAGATATCTGCTACTTTAGCAGAAGGGTCTACAGCTAACCCATAACGCTCTGATAATTCAAGAATTTCTCGACTTGCTCGAGCAATATCTAGGACTCCATTTTTAGTCAATTCACTTCCTAAAATGATATTCTCAGCAACAGTGAAAGCCTCTACCAACATAAAGTGTTGGTGAACCATTCCAATCCCTAGGCTAGCGGCTTTTGATGGAGAGTCTAGTTTCACAACTTGACCGTTAACCACAATTTCACCACTAGTTGGTTCTAGAAGCCCTGCAAGCATGTTCATAAGAGTGGACTTACCAGCTCCATTTTCTCCTAAAAGTGCATGAATTTCACCTTTACGAAGTTCAAGGTTAATCTTGTCGTTAGCGACAAATTCACCAAAAGCTTTGGTAATTTCACGCATCTCAATGACATTTTCGTGTGCCATGTGCTCTTCCTTTCAGAGTTTTATTTTATTTCAATAAAACCTGCTAAAGAAACTTAGCAAGCTCTATTGAGACAAAACACTTTGTCTCAATTCTTAAAGAAGCGGCCACAGGCCGCTCCCCTAAGAAATGACTTTCATCCATTATTTTTCAGGAACTTTTACACTTCCATCAAGGATTTTAGCTTTTGCATCTTCAACAGCTTTTTTACCTTCTTCAGAAAGGTTAGTTGTTACTAGATCAACCCCTTTATCCTTCAATGAGTAAACGATCACTTGACCGCCAGGGAATTCACCTTTTTCAGTTTTGTTTGCGATATCTTGAACTGTTGTTCCGACTTGTTTCAAAGTAGAAGCAAGTACGAAGTTTGATTCTTTACCATCTTTAGAAGTATATTTACCTTCTTCAACTTGGTCACGGTCTACACCGATAACCCAAACTTTATCGCCTTCGTTTTTGCTTTCATTCAAAGATTTAGCTTCTGAGAAGACACCTGCACCAGTACCACCAGCTGCTTGGTAGATTACGTCTGCACCTGCAGCGTATTGAGCTGCAGCGATTGTTTTACCTTTAGCGGCATCACCAAATGAACCAGCGTAGTCTACTTGTACTTTGATAGATGGGTCAACTGACTCAACACCAGCTTTGAAACCAGCTGCGAAACGAGAAATAACTTCAGATTCCATACCACCTACAAAACCAACTTGTTTTGTTTTAGTAGTTTTAGCTGCTGCTACACCTGCAAGGTAAGCTGCTTCGTTATCAGCAAATGTTACACTTGCTACGTTCTTTTGATCTTTAATCACATCATCGATCAAAACATAGTTCAAGTCTGCATGTTCTTTCGCTGCTTCTTCAACTGCATTGTGAAGGGCAAAACCAACACCATAAATCAAGTTGTAGCTTCCTGCTGCTTGGTTCAAGTTGTTAGCGTAGTCAGCTTCACTTGTTGATTGGAAGTATGTGTAGCCTTTATCTTTTGCAAGATTGTGTTCTTTACCCCAAGCTTGAAGACCTTCCCAAGCTGATTGGTTGAATGATTTATCATCAACACCACCAGTATCTGTAACGATAGCTGCTTTAGTCTTCAAATCAGAAGATGAAGATGCTGCGTTACGAGAAGAGCGATTACCACATGCAGCAAGTCCAAATGCTGCTACTGCAACTAGACCAAGGCCTAGCCATTGTTTCTTGTTCATTACTGAACCTCCTAAATAAGATGCGCAACGAAGTTGCAAGTATGGATTGATTGGCCACAAGGACCCTTGTCACTCAAAGAGTGACGCAGACTAATGCAAGTCTGTAAATGAGTATGGAAGTAATTCCCCGACCGTCATCTCGACCGTCGATTTATCTTTGGCAACTAAGGTCACCTTTAGATCTTGTTCAAAAAATTCGACCATAACTTGGCGACAAGCTCCACATGGAGAAATAGGTTTCTCAGTTTGACCATAAACAATCAATTCTGAAAACTCACGTTGTCCTTCAGAAACAGCTTTAAAAATGGCTGTTCTCTCACCACAGTTGGTCAAGGGGTAGCTAGCATTTTCAATATTGCATCCTGTATAGACGCTTCCGTCCTTGGCAACCAAACGGCACCGATTGGAAAGTGTGAATAGGGTACATAGGCGTTTTGACTAGTCTCAATCGCTAAGTCAATCAACTCAGTAGTCGCCATCTGCTAACTCTCCTTTTAAGATTGCTACACCAGAAGATGTTCCAATACGAGTAGCTCCAGCTTCAACAAAGGCAACAGCATCTGCATAAGAACGAGCTCCACCAGCAGCCTTAACCCCCATATCAGCTCCAACTGTCTGGCGCATTAATTTAACATCCGGTAGGGTTGCACCACCTGTTGAGAAGCCTGTTGACGTCTTGACAAAGTCTGCTCCTGCTTTCTGAGCTAGCTGACAAGCTAGAACTTTTTCTTCATCAGTTAACAAACAAGCCTCAATAATAACCTTAACCAGTTTGTCTCCACTTGCTTCAACAACTGCTCGAATATCTGACTCAACTAAATCAGCATTCCCAGACTTGAGTGCTCCAACATTGATAACCATATCAATCTCATCAGCACCATTTTGGATAGCTTCTTTGGTTTCGAAGGCCTTAACAGCAGATGTTGTGGCTCCAAGAGGGAAGCCTACAACCGTACAAACCTTAACATCTGTGTCTGCAAGACCAGATTTGGCATGAGCAACCCAGCAAGGATTGACACAAACACTGGCAAAATCGTACTCTCTTGCTTCAGATAGCAAACGATCAATTTGTTCCTCTGTTGCATCTTGTTTTAAAAGCGTATGATCAATGTATTTATTTAATTTCATTTCGGTTTTTCCTTAAATTAGGAGATGATTTCGATAATTTCACGCGATTTTATCACTTCATCACTTATTTTAATTTTAACATATTTTTGGAAATCTGTAACTAGTTCCGGAGAAATTTTTGCCATTTGTATATACTTTTGCAACAATTTCACCCTTTCTGACAAAGTCTCCAACTTTCTTCTCAAAAACAATCCCTGTCTCATAGTCTAGGGCGTCTGTTTTCACTGCACGACCAGCACCCAATCTCATGGCAAAAAGACCAAACTCCATGGCTGGAAGTTCTGCGATAATACCATCCTCCTGAGCAGGAATATCAACTATATGGTCAACTTTTACTGGACGATAGAGGTCTTCTAAATCTCCACCCTGAGCTACAACCATCTCTTCGAATTTCTGGAGTGCCTTACCATTCTCAAGATGTTGTCTTACTTCCTCAACAGTTTTTTCAACATTAGCTAAAGATAGCATAATCTGGGCTAACTCGCAGATAAAATGACTAATATCTTCACGTCCCTTACCTTGAAGAATTTCCAGTGCTTCTAGGATTTCCAAGCGGTTTCCAATGGCACGTCCCAAGGGTTGACTCATGTCCGTAATGACTGCTACTGTCTTACGACCTACCGCCTTACCAAGGTTTACCATGGTTTGAGCCAATTCACGGGCCTCGTCCACTGTTTTCATGAAGGCACCTTCACCCACAGTTACATCAAGTAAGATAGCATCAGCTCCAGCAGCAATCTTTTTACTCATGACCGAACTAGCAATCAAGGGAATAGTATCAACCGTTGCCGTCACATCACGGAGGGCGTATAGAAGTTTGTCAGCCTTAACCAGTTGATCGGACTGGCCAATGACTGAGACACCAATATCCTGAACTTGTTTGATAAATTCATCCTGACTTCGTTCAATCTGAAAACCTTTGATGGATTCTAGCTTATCAATGGTCCCACCAGTATGACCCAAACCTCGACCACTCATCTTAGCCACTGGAACATCAAAACTAGCTACCAAGGGTGCTAGGATTAAAGTTACCTTATCACCAACTCCACCAGTAGAGTGTTTATCCACCTTAATGCCTTCGATTGGCGATAAATTAAATTCCTGACCTGTCTTAACCATGTTCATAGTCAAGTCAGAAATCTCATCTATAGTCATTCCCTGAAAATATACTGCCATAGCAAAAGCCGCCATCTGGTAGTCAGGAACAGTTCCTGCCACATAACCTTCAATCAACCATTGAATCTCACTGGAGCTTAGTTCTTGGCCGTTTCTTTTTTTCTGGATTAGATCTACTGCTCTCATTCTTTCACACTTCTAAGGATATAATATCCCTTATCTTTCTTTACAACCTCACAATTGCCAAAGACTTCTTCCATCTTACTTTTGGCACTAGGAGCTCCTTGTTTTTTCTGGATGACGATCGTCAAGTCTCCACCATCTACTAAAAAGTCGATACTTTTTCGATGATTTCGTGGACTACTTGCTTGCCAGCGCGAATAGGAGGATTGGAAATGACATGGTCAAATTGTCCTTCTACCTGCTCATAAATATTAGACTGGAAGATAGTCGCTTGAACCTTGTTTTTTACTGCATTTTGCTGGGCTAAATCCAGGGCACGATTATTGATATCCACCATAGTTGCTTGGGCACCATATGCTTTAACCAAAGACAAACCTATCGGACCATAGCCACAACCAACATCAAGAATTTTTTTCACCTTTTTTTCAATATCTAAACATCTTAACAACAACTGACTTCCAAAGTCAATCATTTTTTTACTAAAGACACCAGCATCTGTCAAAAAGGTCATCTTTTTCCCCAAGTAGCTCAACTCTAAGCTCATGAACATCATGGGCTGCATCTGGATTTTCTGCATAATACATTTTACTCATGATACTATTTTACCATAAAAATAAGTTATTTGTAAATCGTTTACAAAGGTATCAAGCCCTTTAATCACATTGTATTTTCTCAAAAATAATATAAATTCGGATTAACATTAGGGACCTAGTAAAAAGCTCCCAACTGCCATGGTAATCGGAAAAGCAAAAATGCAAGCAAGACCAAAAAAGAAGAGCCAACACTTTCGTTTAAAGAAAGCTAGCACAAGGTAGCCAAGACCTATGAGGGGTAATAAGATAAACAAAACAAAAGTGGTCCAGTTATAGCTCTGAGTTCCTATCGTAAAGGAGAAATTCACCCAGTTTGGTGATAACCATAAAACAACTACAAATAGGCTGGACAAAACCAGCGTCTTTTCTCTTAATCCAGCTTTCATCTTAGCACCTCCTTTATAGGTTTTCCCCCCTATATTTTAACAAAGAAAGCGCTTTTTCTCAATTGGTCAGATGGTTATTCTTTCTAAAATATGGTATACTAAGATATCAAACGAGGATATAGTATGACCAACGAATTTTTACATTTTGAAAAGATAAACCGCGAAACTTGGCAATCCTTGCATCGCAAAACAACCCCTCCCCTGACCGAGGAAGAGTTAGATTCTATTAAGAGTTTCAATGACCAGATTAGCCTTCAAGACGTTACGGATATCTATCTGCCACTGGCACATCTGATTCAGATTTACAAACGTTCCAAAGAAGATCTTGCCTTTTCAAAAGGCATTTTCCTTCAAAGAGAGAGCAAAAAACAGCCCTTTATTATCGGAGTTTCAGGAAGTGTTGCCGTAGGTAAGTCAACTACTAGTCGACTCTTGCAAATTTTGCTTTCTCGTATAGTTCCTGGAGCAAGTGTTGAACTGGTTACTACGGATGGTTTTTTATACCCAAACAGTGTCTTAATTGAGCAAGACATTCTCAACCGCAAGGGTTTTCCTGAGAGCTACGACATGGAAGCTTTGCTCAATTTCCTAGACCAACTTAAAAATGGGCAGGATGTTGATATACCTGTTTATTCCCATGAAATCTATGATATTGTCCCTGGTCAAAAACAACGAGTAGAAGCCGCTGATTTTGTCATTGTTGAGGGAATCAACGTATTCCAAAATCCCCATAATGACCGTCTCTATATTACTGATTTCTTTGACTTTTCAATCTATGTCGACGCCGCAGTCGAGGATATTGAAAGCTGGTATTTGGATCGTTTCTTAAAACTTCTTAGCTTTGCTCAAGATGATCCAAGTAGCTATTACTACCGTTTCACTCAACTTCCTCTTAGTGAAGTCAAGGATTTGCCCACCAAGTTTGGACCAGTATCAACCTAACCAATCTCCAGAATTACATTGAACCGACACGAAATCGTGCCGAGGTCATTCTCCATAAATCTAAAAATCACGAAATTGATGAAATTTACTTAAAAAAATAATTTTCCCTTGTCAAAACGTAAGTTTTCAGATATAATGGTATAGTTAGTAAAAATGGAGGTAAGAACATTGGCAAACATTAAATCAGCTATCAAACGCGCTGAATTGAACGTTAAACAAAACGAAAAGAACTCAGCTCAAAAATCAGCTATGCGTACTGCTATCAAAGCTTTTGAAGCAAACCCATCTGAAGAACTTTACCGTGCTGCCAGCTCAGCTATCGATAAAGCAGAAACTAAAGGTTTGATCCACAAAAACAAAGCTAGCCGTGATAAAGCACGTCTTGCAGCTAAACTTGGTTAATCTTTAACTGCATACAAAGTGAGCTCTTCGGAGCTTTTTTTGTGCACATTTTCTGGAGGTTATTATGAAAATAGCTATCATTGGATATTCAGGATCAGGTAAATCTACTCTTGCAGAAAAACTGGCTAAGCACTACTCCATCCCCAAACTTCATATGGATACTCTCCAATTTCAACCTGGTTGGCAGGACAGTGACCGTGACTGGATGCTTAAGGAAATGAAGGACTTTTTATCCAAAAACAAAAATTGGGTCATTGATGGCAACTACTCTTGGTGTTGCTATGAGGAAAGAATGGAGCAAGCTGACCAGATTATCTTTTTAAATTTCTCGGCTTGGACTTGTTTGCTAAGAGCCTTTAAGCGTTATTTAAAATATAGAGGAAAAGTCAGAGAAAGTATGGCTGCGGGATGTCCCGAGCAATTCAACTGGGAATTTATCCGTTGGATTCTCTGGGATGGACGAACAAAAAATGCTAAGGATAGATACCAATACTTAAACAATACTTACCCAGAAAAGATGCGTATTCTCCATTCTCAAGCAGAGATTGATTGTTTTTTGCGATCTTTAAAAAAGTAAACAATATAGTAGCATTTCATTAAAATCAGCATGTACTGATTGACTAAAAAGGAAGATTTTCATCCAGAAAATCTTCCTTTTTCCTTTTACTCAACAATTAAAAAAATAACTCGAGCAATTTATAAATCAAATATAAGATTCCCTAGAAATGAAGAGAATCGTGTTCATAGTTTCTGAGTTCGTGATACAAAAAACTGAAGGAAGTATAGTCCTACTTCTTTCAGTTTTTTATTGTCTCAATTTAGAAAACACTTCTCCAATCTTACCTTCGATAACTAAATCAGCTTGGCTGTCTTGAGGAGTACTGGACTTGTTGATAACGACAAGATTTGAACCTGAAAAATAATTAATTAGGCTAGCTGCAGGATAAACGACTAAAGAAGTTCCACCAATGATCAATAAATCTGCTTGCTGAATGGCTCGAGCTGCTCGACTAAATACGTCCATATCTAGTGATTCCTCATAAAGGGTTACATCAGGTTTGACTACCTTGCCACAATCTAAGCAGTGGGGAACTGGATCTTCAAGTGCCAAAAATGCATTCAAATCATAAAAGCGATGACAGCCCAAACAGTAATTTCGATCTGCACTACCATGCAGTTTCAAAACATTTTCAGAACCCGCCATTTCATGCAAGCTATCAATATTTTGCGTCACAATCGCCTTTAATTTACCTGTTTTTTCTAACGACGCTAGATAATCATGTGCTAAATTTGGCTTAGCATCTGGATAGACCAGATACTTTTTGTAGAAATCAAAAAAATCCTCTGGATAGCGTTCAAACATGGTGCGTGAAACCAGTTGCTCGGCAGTAAAATGGCGCCCCAACTTAAGACTATAAACACCATCAGAACTTCGAAAATCAGGAATATTAGACTCTGTAGAAACCCCTGCACCACCGAAAAAGACAATTCTCTGACTTTGATCTATCAGTTCCTGTAATTGTTCAATCTTATCCATTTTACCCCTCCTTTAGTTTTTGTTCTAAAAAAGTTGAAAACCTTTAGCTATTGTCAACCAGGTTTTCAACTTTATTTGATTATGATTTAGATATTAAACTGACTAGTCTTGGTTCTTTGACACAATTAGGCTTTCTTCAAAGTTCTTATTCTCATCTATTAGAAGATTGAAGCAATGAACATGCTTATCATTTTGAGAACAAGAGTAATCATATGAATGGAATCTGACTTTAGTCTGCAATCAAGGTTTCTAGACCAACCTTCATCATATCTGTGAAAGTATTTTGGCGCTCTTCTGCAGTTGTATCTTCATCTGGATTAACCAAACTATCTGAAATAGTCATGATAGCAAGAGCATCAACATGGTGTTGGGCAGCAAGATAGTAAAGGGCTGCTGCTTCCATCTCCACTGCTTTAACTCCCCACTTACCAAGCTCGATATTTTTCTCAAAATAATTTGAGTAAAAGACATCTGAAGACAAGACATTACCAACGTGAGTGGTCATGCCAAGGTCTTTGGCAATATGGTAGGCTTTATCAAGTAAATCAAAGCTAGCGATTTGTGGAAAATCATATTGAGGCCAGTCATTGCGGATAATGTTTGAGTTGGTAGCAGCTGCTTGTGCCAAGACCAATTCACGGACGTGAACATCCTCATTCAAAGAACCAGCAGTTCCGACACGGATCAATTTTTTCACGCCGTAATCGACAATCAATTCACGCGCATAGATGGAGATTGATGGCATTCCCATCCCTGTTCCCATGACAGATACACGATGGCCCTTGTAAGTTCCAGTGTAACCAAACATGTTACGGACTTCATTGAAGCATACAGCGTCTTCAAGAAAATTCTCAGCGATAAACTTCGCACGAAGAGGATCCCCAGGAAGAAGAATTTTATCAGCAATTTCACCCTGCTTAGCAGCAATATGGATAGACATAGTTTATGATACAAAGAGCGACCAGAAAGCGACTGAAAATTAGGAATCTGACGAGAAATCCTGATTTCACAGTCAGATTATCTATTTTCCGAGCTTTCCGCTCGTATTCAAATTTGAACACACGCTCTACCTTTCTTTATTCTAAAAGTGATACGTGGAAAGATACCAAACCCGTCAAAAAGCAAAGGGAAAATAGGAGTTGGGCGTAGTGAGCGATGCTCGCTAGACCAACTATCTTTTTCCCACTGCTTTTAGGGTGGGTTCAATTCCTTTCTTTCTTAATTTTGATGATTTAGAGGCGAGTAGCCCGTATTCAGTTCAGCTAATACGGTTAACCCATCCTTTCTTTTTTAATTGAGTAATTAGAAAAGCTTTCCGCTCGTGTTCAAATCTGAACACACGCTCTACCTTTCTATAAGATACCAAGCCCGTAAAAAGCACAGTGAAAATAGGGGATTGACGCAGCAAGTACTGGACTTGCAAGGCAATCGATCTTTTTCACACAGCTTTTAGGGCGGGTTCAATTGTAAGTTAGTTTTGAAAGTTGAGGCGATTACGGGTTCAATTTCAAACCCGAACTCCCTTTCCTTTTCTTTCATTTTTATATTTATTTTGTTAATGAATCCAAAAATGCGTAAAGTTTTGCATTCATTTCTCGATAAGCATAGTTACGAATAGCTTCAGGCTTTTGAACATAAGTCAAATTCTTGCTTTGTTCTTCCAAAACTTCTTCACCATCCGCAACAATTAAGAGCTCTACTGCTTCTGGATCAAATTCCAAATGGGCTTGGAAGGCATAGTGTTTAGGACTAAAGCGAATAATCTGACGTGGACAACCTTGACTGGTCGCAAGGACGATAGCATCCTCTGTCAATCCCGGCATGTAGCCATGCCAGTGACCAGTCATTAGAGTTGGTCCAAGAACTTTGACATGTTCATCTTTTAAACCAGCTTCAGTTAGCGTTATTGGAAACACACCGATCTCACGCTCAGGGCTGTGTTCATACTCCGCGCCATAGGCAACAGATAGGAGCTGGGCACCAAGACAGACCCCAACAATATAACGATCTGCCTTGATGGCTTTTTGAATCAACTGGATCTCTGCCTGAGGATCGTAGTATGGAAAAGCTTCCCTATCTTCATCTGGTGATTGAGGTCCCCCCATCACAATTAAGAAGTCGATTTCATCCACTGTCTCTGGTAAGGCTTCATTCTCATAGACTTTGGTCGTGGTCACTTGATGGCCACGATCCTGCGCCCATTTTAGATAAGCGCCCGGCACTTCAAAGGTTTCATGCAGTACAAAATGTACCTTCATCGTTTCTTCTCCCATCTCTTTCGAATCACGTAAGACAGACCAGCCGCAAGTACAAGCGGAATTGTCAAACTCCAAGTTTGGCCTGTAAATCCAAGGCTCAAGGCAATGGCTGTCAGAGGAGCTTTTAAGGTCGTCCCTAAAAAGACGGTCGCTCCTAGTAACATCCCTAGAGCAGGATCTAGATGAATCCCAACTGCTGTCAAAAGCAAGGTCACTAGGTAGCCAGAGCCAATCCCTAAGGCAAATGATGGTGTCAAAGTTCCTCCATAAGCACCATTGCGCAAGAGGAGATAAACCAGAAGCCCCTTCACTGCAAGAGCCAGTGGAAGATAAGGAATCGACTGGCTAGACAAGAGGGCTTGCGCTAGTATCTGACCATTTCCCATAAAGATAGGGAAAAAGGCTACTAGGCTCCCCAGCACTAGAAAGGCTAGCGGAAGAGCCCAAAGAATCGTCCCATCCTTCCGCCGTTTGTAACTAGCCCGCTTGGCGAGGAAAGCAAAGACCAGAGCCAAGGGAGTGACCAAGAAAGCAATCACAATAGCCTGTAAGAAACTGCTAGCCGACCATGAGACTGCGGACAGGTGATAAATAGCCTCCTGACCAACGATGGACTGAGCGACCCAGGTGGCCAGATAAGTGCTGGTCAAAACCAGTAGAAGGTTCTGCCAACTGTAGGCGAGTCCTAAGGTCTCAAAGACGAACAAACTACTGGCAAAGGGAACTTGATAGACCGCAGCTAAACCAGCTCCAGCACCACAGGCGACCAAGACTTTTCGCTCTTTGAGGGCTAGAGAAAAACCTTTCGCCAAGCGTCCAGCTAGAAGAGCCCCGACCTCACGTGGTGCTCCTTCTTTTCCGACCGATGCACCTGCTCCGACAATCGCAACCTGCATCCCTGCATGAAGGAGGTGGGCTAAGGGCGCTGGTTCCCTGTCTCCAGCTAAGTCAATTTGCTGGCGAATAGATAGAATCTTATAACGCTTTTGCAGGACATACCAGAAGCCAGCTGACAAACACCCAGTCACACATAAGACCAAAAATCTACGGAGACCTCCAGCTTCTTGAAATTGCTGGAGTAAATCCGACTTATCTTGGCCAAAAGCCAGCCCTTGCACCCCTTCTAGTAGATAATGACAGGCAATTCCGACCAGACCCGTCCCTATTCCTAATGATAAAGTGGCTAGAAGCACTCTCAGTCCATAGGGCATACTTTGGAGTCGTACTCTCATAGTCTTACAATTCTGCAAGAATCGCTTTCAGCAAGCCTGTAAAGTCGCCTTTGACACGTTCGGTCACTTCTACCACTTCTTCGTGGTTGAGTTCTTCTTGGAAACCAGCAGCAAAGTTGGTAATACATGAAATACCAAGAACCTTCAAGCCAGAGTGTGCTGCAACGATAACTTCAGGAACAGTGGACATACCAACTGCATCTGCTCCCAATGTCTTATAGGCACGAATCTCTGCAGGTGTTTCATATGTCGGACCAGTAACACCGATATAGATACCTTCATCAAGCTTGATACCGAGTTTTTTAGCCACTTCATGGGCAGTAGCACGGTATTCTGGTGTGTAAGCCTTAGACATATCTGGGAAGCGAGGACCAAACTCATCCAAGTTTTCACCGATTAGAGGATTTTGGCCTGTCATATTGATGTGGTCCGTGATAGCCATCAAAGTACCAGGACCAAAGCCAATACCACCAGCAGCGTTGGTTACAATTACACCTTCACAGCCCAAAACTTTCATAACACGAACTGGGAAAGTCACAACTTCAAGAGGATTTCCTTCGTAGAAGTGGAAACGACCTTGAAGGGCCAAGACTTTACGTCCTGCAAGCTCACCGTAAACTAATTTTCCAGCGTGTCCAACAACAGTAGAACGTCCCCAGTTTGGAATTTCAGCGTAGTCTACAACAACTGGATTGTCGATTTCTTCAGCAAGTTCACCGAGTCCTGATCCAAGGATTAGACCAAACTCTGGCGCTTCTACTCCCTTGCTTCTCAAAAAAGCAGCTGTTTCATTTATTTTATCTAAAAATGTCATTAGGTATCTCCTTCTTTATGTTTTTAAAAAATTGACCGATTTTGTCAAAGGTTTTTGCATTGCGAATCGTAATTTGGCGATAGAAAGGCATCTTTAGCAAGTGCTTATGATAAGCTGTTTTAGAGTAGCTAGCTTCTGACAATTTACCCCAGAAGATCCCTAATTTCCCAAAATGAAGCACTTCATCGACCAGTTCCAAACTATTCACTTTCTCGATGACTTGATCCACATCCAAGTCCTCAGTGTAGAAGAGGATGTCCTTTCTTGCTAGGGTCTTGTGACCACCAGTTTGGTAGATGACTACATTCCTCTTCGTAGTCTTCTTGACTTAACAAGGAAAAATATCGGATAAATGGATAATGTTCTTTAAAGAAACCCTGTAGACTCTCAACCAACTGAGTTCTAGGCATGCTAGTATCAAAGAAAATATTCCCACTATTGATGTAGGTTTCAACATTTTCTAATCCCAACCCTGTCAATTCTTGACGAAGCTGGGCCATGACCACCTTATGTTTCCCACCGACATTGATACCTCTAACCAGTAATGCAAAGCGAGTCATCTTAAACCAATTTATCTAAGAAGCTTTCACCAATCATAGCCTTATCTACGCCAAAGTTATCAGCGATTGTTGCCGAAATATCTGCAAAATGACCGATTGGTAAGTGTCCATTTCCTTTTAGTGATGGACTATAGACCAAAAGTGGAATGTATTCACGAGTATGGTCTGTACCTGCATAAGTAGGATCATTACCATGGTCTGCAGTAATCATGAGTAGATCATCTTCTCTCATAGCAGCGATAAGCTCTGGCAAGCGCTCATCAAACTCATGCAAACAATCACGATAGCCGTGTGGATCACGACGGTGTCCGTAAAGAGCATCAAAGTCTACCAAGTTTGTAAATGAGAATCCTTTTTCAAACTCAGGTAGTCCCATTGTTTTGACCAAGGTATCCATACCATGACTATTTGACTTATTGTGCCCCATATCATGGTTGATACCTGCACCGTTGAAGATGTCGTTAATCTTACCAACCGCATATGTATCGATACCTGCTTCATTCAATTTGTCCAAAACAGTTGGAGCAAATGGAGATACAGCCAAATCACGACGGTTAGCCGTACGTGTGAAGTTTCCAGGCTCCCCAACATAAGGACGAGCAATAATGCGTCCGAGAAGAGCTGGACGTTCTAAAGTAATCGAACGAGCGTATTCACAGATACGGTAGAGTTCATCCAAAGGAATAATCTCTTCGTGAGCTGCGATTTGAAGAACTGGGTCGGCTGATGTATAGATAATCAACTCGCCAGTTTCCATTTGGCGTGGTCCAAAATCATCGATAACAGCAGTTCCTGAGTATGGTTTATTTGCTTCACGGATTACTTTACGACCTGAGAATTCTTCAATCTTTGTAAGGATTTCTTCTGGGAATCCATTCCAGAAAGTATCGAAAGGTTCAGTGATATTGAGGCCCATGATTTCCCAGTGACCGGTCATTGTGTCTTTACCTAGTGAAACTTCCTCAAGTTTAGTGTAGTAACCACTAGGATTTGCTTCTGCGGGAACAGTTTTTAGTGCTGTCTCACGCTCGATGTTCCCAAGACCAATCTTAGCCATGTTAGGAACATGCAAACCAACTGATTTTGAAATATGGCCTAGTGTATCAGAAGCTCCATCTGGAACCCCTGCATTGACAAAGTTATTAGCATCTGGTGCCGCACCGATTCCTACAGAATCGAGCACTACCAAGTGAATACGATTAAATTTTGGCATATTGTGTCTCCTTTTTTGATTATTTTGATTATTTCCCTTTTGTTGAAGTTAAAACCTGAACGCCAGCTTGCCCTGCTACAATCACTTTATTAACCATTTGATTAAATAAACCGTGCTCAACAATACCAACCTGAAGATCCAGTTGATGACCAAAAGCAATCGGATCTTCAATAACACCTAAATCAAGATCAATGATGAAATTTTTCATATCCGTCACAAAACGTTGGCCATCTTTTTCACGAAAACTTGGCTTATAACCAGCTTTTTCAAAACGACGGAAAACCTGTTCTGCTCCGTATTGGACAACTTCGACAGGTAGTTTGAAAGCGCCAAGCTTCTCAACCATTTTGCTCTCATCTACCACCCAGATATACTGTTTGGTTGGGGTCGCAACTACTTTCCATTAGAAGTGCACCACCGCCTCCCTTGATACCATTAAACTGACGATCCACCTCATCAGCTCCATCAACAGTCACATCAACCTCATCCACCTCATCAATAGACTTAAGCGGTATATTCAATCCTTGTGCCTGTTTCGTCGTTACGCTCGAGGTCGTTACGGCTGTAATTTGAAGTCCTTCCTCCTTGATTCTACGACCAATCTCCTCTACGAAATAATAGGCAGTCGAGCCTGTTCCAAGTCCGACAACCATTCCGTCGGTTACGAACTCAGCAGCCTTGATGCCTGCTATTTTTTTCAGATTTTCCACTTAAACACCTCCAAACAAAAAGCTACTTCTATTATAACATGAATACGCTTTAAATTCATCCTTGTACTAGAAAAACCCGAACATTTTATTTCGGGTTTCTGATTCTTATTTAACCATGTCAGGATCGTAGTCATAAAAACCTGTGTCAAGGAAACGATTTTTGGGATGGAGTTTACGGACTTGCTCGTCAAACAAGAAGGCTTGGTCATGCGTAAAGCTTCCCTCTTGAATCAAGCTACGGGCTTGGATGAAGAGTTTTGCAATCTCAATAAAATCTTGACCTGGAGTATAAAGTCCTTCTAGTTTCCAATGAGTGAAACCATGCTCTACCAACTCTGGCAATTTGGTCATCAAATCGAGGTCGTTATTGGCAAAAATGTGAGTTCCATGATTGTCTTCAAAAATTGAGTAGTGACTATCTGGATCGCTAGGCTCTGCTAAGAAGAGGTCGCGTTGACGTGTTTTTTCATCATCAATCTGAGTAAAATTATAGTAATTCTGCAGGAGTGGACGCTTAGAGTGGTGGATGACACTAGCACCGTAAACCAAAACTTCAGCAGGAATTTCCAAAATTTCAGGCATTTTAAAGAGTTCAGCTGATGGAATTTCACGAGCCAATACTGCCTCAGAAGCGCCAGCCTTTTGTCCCCAGAAATTAATCTGACGGCTGCTAGTTACCATGGTTGAGGCATCATAGATGGTTTTAAAAGAATAACCATCACGATTGACAACATAAAAGACACCCGCATCTCCAACAGTAATGTAATCTGTTTTAATTTCTTCCAAGAAATCAAGGAAGGGTTTGATACGATCCATCATATCCTGATGCATAAGAGCATTGACCGCTACGATCAATTCCTTACCTGCATCATGAACCAGACCAGCGATGGTTCTCAGTTCATCATAAGAAAAAGTCTTTGGTAGGCGAAGTCCAAAATCTTTCTCACCGACATAGATGCGGTCAACTCCCGCCTCTAATAATTCTTTTACTTGTTCAATGCTTTCAGCAGTTGCTGTAATAATAATCTTTTCCATAAGAAAAATTATACCACATTTCTGAAAAATCAGCTATGGGCAATCTATTTTTTAAGAAAAGTTATACTCTTCGAACCACGTCAGCTTCACCTTGCCGTAGGTATGGTTACTGACTTCGTCAGTTCTATCCACAACCTCAAAACACTGTTTTGAGCAACCTACGGCTAGCTTCCTAGTTTGCTCTTTGATTTTCATTGAGTATTAGTTTTATCCCCTTCACTTTTAGAAAAAGAAAAGTGAACCACCTTTACTAGAGTTCACTTTATATTCTTTTATGCTTGTATTTCTTCAACAAGGTGACCATCATTCATGATAAAGACACGATCCACCTTATCGAGAAGCCTGGTGTCATGAGTAATCATTACCACTCCTCTTCCCTGCTCATGTGCAATTGAAGCAAGCATATCCGTAACTTGGTAAGCTCTTTGGGTATCAAGACTAGCCGTTGGTTCGTCAGCAAGAACGATGCTGGGATTGTTATAGAGTGCTCTGGCAATTGCTGCTCGTTGACGTTCTCCCCCTGACAAGGCCTTGGGATAATGATTTTGAACTTTGTTCAGGTCCAACAAATCAAATAACTCTTGACGGTCACTTTTTCGAAGATTTGTCTTTATCTAGTCGATCAATTAGGTCTAATTGTTCCTTAACGGTTAAAAAAGGAATCAAATTTGAAGCCTGTAAAATAAAACCAAATTCCTTAAACCGAAGATCTGTTTTCTCTTTTTCAGTCAAATTACCCGTTTCTGTTCCCTTTACTAAAATCTTCCCACCTGAAGGCTCCTGCAACTGTCCTAAGGTGGTCAAAAAGGTTGTTTTACCAGATCCAGAAGGACCAACTATGGCAACAAATTCACCTGCATTTAGTTGAAAGTTCGTCTCGTGTAGTGCAACGACTTTCATATTTCCTTCTCCGTAACTTTTCGTCACTTGCTTCATTTCTATCAATGGTGTCATGTAGGTCTCCTTATCATTCTGCAATAGCTGTTATTGGATCAACTTTGAGCAAACGAGGGAGAGAAATCACTCCTCCAAGTAATGCCATCAAGCAAATTCCCAAGCTCAATCCTAAATATGCTAACCAACTTGGATAGAAAAACGAAGGTTGCAGGTAAAACAAGGATGACAGCTACAATTGCCAATAATGCTAGACCGATCCCAAAACCTGCCAGCAATATAATTTGACAAAAAAGCGACCAAACAATAGTTTTAACCTGAATTCCTTGGGCTCTCATAATCCCATAGAGGCCTAGTTTTTGAATAGTAATAATATAAATAAAAAAATACCAATAATGAGGCCAGATATGATAATCATCGCTAAAATCATGCCTGAAAATACATTTACTTGAGGTGTGTAGCCCGGAATATGGGTAATCATGTTTTGAATGGTTAGTTGACTTAAACCCTCTGCAGATAACTGAGCATCATTTTTTAAGACCAAAGCAGAAATCGAGCGACCTGCATTCAGACTACCTTGCAAGGTCCAATAGCTAGTCAAATTTGTAAATACTACAGGTTCTGTAAAAAATTTATTCCCTTTCGTAAGTCCAACGATTGTATAAGAATTTTCACTTCCATTCAGTTGAATGACATCGCCTAGTTTAATTCCATAGTTTTCTAAAGACTGATCCACGACAACCTCATTGTCACTTTCTGGGTAATGGCCCTCAATCAAGGAAGGAGAGATAAAACTATCCCAATTCTGTGCAAAAATAGAGATGTTTACCTTCTCACTATCATTGACGAGATTGGTCACCGCAAACATATACCCCAAAGGTGCTGCATCTTCGGAAACCTGATCCTTATAATTCTTTTCTGGAATAAAGGAAGCTGTTAGATTATCATTTGCATAATCTGATAGAACAATTCCTGTCGCTTGCCAATTATCCACGGCTGCTCTATTATTTCTAACAAGCCCCAAAGCTAAACTTGTCATAAAAAAGACCATAAACGCTATTAGAAAGATCGTCGTTAAAATCAAACTATAACGAAGTTTATTTTTAAAAATTTCCTTGATTGCAAGATACACTGCAAATCTCCTTTTACTTTTCTAAGAGTGGAAAAAGCTCACTCAGCATCAAAAATAAAAGACAGAAAAATCTGTCTTTCATGCAAATCTTTTCATTCATCCTACAAAGTGGTTCTAAATCTATGGAAACAACCAGCAATTGCTACTTATATTTATTTCGCTTCCTCATTACAAAAACTTGAACAGGCAAGATGTTTTGAGTTGTTCACTCATCCTATCACCTTTGTGGAAGAGTGTCAATAAAATTGTTTCATCCTATGAAAAACAGACTTTATTCTTTTTGTAACCTTACTGTAATAATTTTTTTCTTGAAAAATGGTAAAATGAGAGAGTACTGTTAAGGAGAGAATCATGCCCGTAAGAAAATATCAACCGTATGAGTTTGAAGAAGAGGAAACTCAAACAGCGCTTTATCAAGACTATGTTCCAGAAACTACTTCCGTTGCTAGTTTGAAGGAAGTTCTTTTCTTTGTAAACATTGCTTGTTTTTGCGTCTTTTTAGCCTTGTTTAGCTTTATCTTTTTAGCCCTCAAGTTCAACACAGTTCTGGCTTTTAGTCTAGCCATTGCCTTGAGTTTGGTAGCTCTAAAGTTCCAACGTTCTATGATTAAGAAGAAATTTTATTAGACTCAAATAGGTCGGGATAAAAATCCCGACCTATTTTTTATGTAACACGATAACTACATGGCTGTGACTAGAAAAGCGATACTTGGTTTACTACTTTCTAATTCACCGCCTTTTCTTATTTACTTTTTCGTTTGGATGGTGTTTGGATGGCGATTTTTACTTCAAAAATAGTACCATGAGGTTTATTATCTTTGACACTGATGGTTCCTTTAAGAGCATCGACAATCTGTTTTGCTAAAGATAATCCTAACCCAAAACCACCTTTTTGGCGAGTACGAGCCTTATCAACCCTGTAAAAGCGATCAAAAATTTTCTTTTTATCTACTGCAGAAATACCGATTCCATCATCAGCCACTGACAAATAGAGATTACGCTCTGTCGCAGCGATTACAAAATGAATAACTCCTTCTTCTTCAGTATACTTGACAGCATTGTCAAACAAGATAGTCATCAGTTGCTTAAGAAGAAGCTTGTCTGTTATGATGGTCCGATGGATGCGATTTTCAAAATGAAACGCGGCTATTTTCAGATGCAATCATCTCATAGTTGGTAAAGGTTGTGTTAAAGAAGTCTGGCTGTACTTCTCCTAGTTCAGGATTGATACCATCATCACGGCGGGCTAAATTTAGGAGATTGGTTGTTAAAAAGCGCATGTTTCGAACTTCTTCTAAACTAGAAGCAATACTCTCGCTAGATTCCATAATAGTAGCTTCCGGTTTTCGAAAAAGAGTTTCCAAGCGATTTTGAAGAACAGCAAGTGGAGTACGTAGCTCATGACTGGCATTTTCGACAAAACTCTGCTGCTTCTGCATACTTTCAAGCAAAGGTTTGACACTAACGCGAGCAAGATAAAGACTGGCAAGAATGGATATAATCCAGAAGCTGGCCATAACGACTACGATTAATTGCTCATGGTTTTGACTGATTTGTTCCAGCTGACTGGTATTAATCAAAACAGCTGCATACTTAATATTTGTCGAGACAGATTCAATATTCATCTCAGTCAGAATCACTCGATAAATCTCATCCTGCCCATAGCTATTCTGGACATGAAGCTGTCTAATGTGATTTAAATCCTTTTTATTAAATGTAACCCTATCAAGACCTAAAAAGCGATTTCCAGCTACTAGTTGATTTAAACTAGAGTCCAATAAAATTACTTCCGTATTAGAACTGACTGTAGGTTTGTTATTTGAAGGCGGCCCTACCGATTCACTATTCAAATCTTTTACATCTTCTGTCGCACGGTTGACAGCCAACTGAATAACATCCTGAGGATTAGCACTGAGTGACAAGAGCTTCTCATCAACTGAGGTATAAAGACTCGAGTGCATAACCTGCAAGATAATCAAGGTCATAGCGGAGAAAATCAGAGTAAATACTCCAAAGTTACGAATAAAGTAACTAAAATCCTCCTCATACCAATTCTTTTTAATTTTTTTAAACATGTTTTAAAATATACCCAACACTACGCAAGGTTTGGAGGTTTCAGCAAAGACTGAGCCCTTTAATTTCTTACGAACTTTTGATACATAGACTTCTACCACGGAGATGGTTGTGTCACTGTCAAATCCCCACAAACGGTCAAAGATTTGGGTTTTTGGTAAGATCACATTTTGGTTTTGGAGGAAATAAACCAAGAGATCAAATTCTTTACCTAATAATTCCACAACAGTATCATTGACTTTAACCTCATTGGTAGATAGATTAACTGTCAAATCACCATAAGAAAGAGTATTTTCGTTGAACTTACCAGAACGTTTGAGAAGGGCCTGAATACGCATCTTTAGTTCTTCTAGATAAAATGGTTTTGTTAGATAATCATCTGCCCCAAGCTCAAATCCATGACCTTTGTCATCGAGACTTTCCTTTGCTGTCATGATAAGAACTGGTGTCGAAACGCCTTTTTCACGTAATTCTTTCAAGACTTGGAAACCATTTTTTTCAGGCAACATCAAATCAAGCAGAATCAAATCATAAACGCCACTTTCAGCCTCATAGAGACCTTCTTCTCCATCAAAAACCTGCATGACATCCGCAAAATCATCCAGAAAGTCAAAGACTGAATTTGAAAGGCCTAGGTCATCTTCCACTAATAGAATCTTGATCATCAAAAATTCCTCCTTATTATACCTATTATAGCAAAAATATCTTAAAAAAACTCAACTTCCCTTGTTTTTTCAAGAGAAAGTTGAGTTTTTATAGCTTTTATAACCTTTGAATTTTAAGCATTTCCATATTGAGCAACAACTGCTTCAACTGCTGCTTTTTCACGCTTGATCAATTCAACGCGTGCTGCGATTTCCTTGATTCCCATACCGATGTTACGGCTAAGGGCAAGGTCAGAAAGTTGTGGCTCAAAGAAGGCCTTGTATTCTGTCAAGCGTTGCTCTGTCTTAAATACATGGGCAGGCAGAATAACAAAGCTATCAAAGCTCATATCTCCACCAAGAGCAGCCTTAATCCAATCCCAGTTTTCACGCGCCCAAGCCCAAACTGGTTCCTGAGTTTCCTTATGACCTAAGAACTGGAAGTACCAAGCTGATAAGTCTTGTGGTTTTACCACAAATTTGTCCTTCCAAGTTGCAAGAAGAGTTTGGATGTTTTCTGCATCTGTACTGTAGGCAAGAGCAGCTGCCAATTGGCGTTTAAAGGCGGCATCTGTGGCATGAGTATAAAGATCGAGATAAGTTGCGACCAATTCCTTAGTCTCATGGTGTTTCATTTCATTGATGAGAACTTGTGAACGAATAGCTGCTGGAAGTCCTGAAAGATTATCCTTGTGGGCTTCGAAAATTTGGCTAGCAACTTGACTGGCTTCCTCGTCATTTGAACGAATCATCATGGAAATTGTCAATTGACGAACCAATTCATCTTCATCAGATTCACCCTCTTTAGCTTCAAAGCCAAGACGGTCATAGTTGTAACGAGCCAGTTTAGCAATAAGGGCTTTAAAGGCTTTTTCTGTCTCAGTTCCTTCATCGATAAAGCGATCAAGCGCTCCGATAACTTGTGAAACTGCTGAAACAACGAGATAAGATTCTTCTTTAGCCAATTGATCCACTACTGGAAGCAAGTCTGCGTACGAAATGTGCCCTGCTTCAGCAAGCAAACGACGTTCTTGGACGATTTGAAGTTTACTTGTGTTATCAAGTTCTACTAGGTCTGCAAGCACAGCATCAAGTAATTGACCTTGATAGTCTGTAATGTAGTGGGCTGTATTTTCAGTGTTGAGACGAAGTGCTCCTTCATTTTCAGCAAGAAGTGCTGCATAGCCAGGGATTTCGATACTTTCTGTTTCGAGAGTATCTGGCAAACCTTTCCAGTTACTGTTAAGTGGCACTACCCAAAGACGGTTCTTGTCTTCATGCTCACCGATAAAGAATTGTTTTTGTGAGATCTTCAAAACATCATTTTCAACAGTGGCAGTAAGGACTGGATAACCAGGTTGTTCCAACCAAGAATCCATAAAGGCTGCTACATCACGGCCTGATGCTTGTCCGAGGGCGTTCCAAAGGTCACGACCAATAGTGTTTCCGTATTGATGTTTTTCAAAGTAAGCGTGCAATCCTTTAGCAAAATCAGCATCTCCTAGCCAACGACGAAGCATGTGCATGAGACGGCTACCTTTGGCATAAACGATAGCTCCATCAAAGAGCGTATTGATTTCATCTGGGTGTTTGACTTCAACATGAACAGATTGAACGCCATCCGTCGCATCGCGTTCAAGAGCCAGAGGTACTCCACCTGTTTGGAAGTCCTCAAAGATATTCCAGCTTGGTTCGATGGCATCTACACAGACGTATTCCATCATGTTAGCGAAACTTTCATTAAGCCAAAGGTCATCCCACCACTTCATAGTTACAAGGTTACCGAACCATTGGTGGGCAAGCTCATGGGCAATAACGAGGGCTACCTGTTGACGGCTAGCAAAGGTTGAATTCTCATCCACAACCAAGTAAACTTCACGATAAGTTACCAGACCCCAGTTTTCCATAGCACCAGCTGAGAAGTCAGGAAGGGCGATGTGAAGAGATTGAGGGATTGGGTACTTGACTCCGTAGTAATCTTCGTAGAATTCGATAGAACGAACAGCGATGTCTAGTGAGAAATCAAGGTTTGAAAGTGGATGTGCCTTGGTTGAGTATACACCTACCAAAGTACCATTTTTAGTTTTAGCAGTTACCCCTTGCAAATCACCAGCAACGAAAGCCAGCAAGTAAGAAGACATACGTGGAGTTGTTTCAAATTTCCAGATACCAGTTTCCTTTCGGTTTTCAACGTCAATTTCTGGCATGTTAGACAAGGCCAACTCACCTTCTGCTTGGTCAAATCGAAGAGCTAGGTCAAAGGTTGCTTTGGCTTCTGGCTCATCCACACATGGGAAGGCTTCGCGAGCAAAGTGGCTCTCAAACTGAGTCGATAAAACTTCCTTCTTAACTCCATCAACTGTATAGTATGATGGATAGATTCCTGTCATGTTGTCTGTGATTTTACCTGAAAAAGCAATAACCAATTCAACTGAACCTGCTTCTGTAAGTTCGATATGAAGAGCTTCGTTTTCATTATCAACTGTAAATGGACGAGCTTGACCTGCTACTTCAACAGAAGCAATTTCCAAGTCTTTTTGGTGAAGGGAAATACGGTCACTTTTAGCTTGACCAGTAATAGTTACTTTTCCTGAAAAAGTCTTGGTCTCACGACTCAAGTCTAAAAATAAATCATAATGTTCAGGAACAAATTGTTTAATATAATGTTCAACTGCTTGCATCATTTTCTCCTATTCTATATTTCTGAGCAAATGCTCTAGTTCAAACATACCTATTTTATCATATTTTAAGTCAGAAAAAAGCTTTGGACGGTGATTTCCAAAACTTTCTTCTTACTAGTAGTCTACAGAGGGTAGACCTTGCGAAATTCTTCCAAAACAACCTTGCTGTCAGGTGTAAAAGTCAGACCTGCTTCTCCTAAGCAGTCTTTGAAAAAGTCTTCATGAACCTGACGCCAATAGGCTAAAGATTTGTCTCCCTCACCTTCCTTGTAGGCATGGTCGGCTGAAACCTGATGGAAAGGCTGAACGGAAACCTTTGTAATTTCAATAATGCAGATAGCTTGATCCTTACTGTCTAAAATAACATCAAAGGTCCCTTCTCGCGGAAGGGGTTCGTTATCAACTGCATAAAGATCATAGGCTGATGCAGTTGCCGTCTTTTCACCTTTTAAAACCAAGTCTGCCAAGAGATCGGCCTCCACTCCAAAAGCCCAAGCATCGATTTCATCTCCGATAGAAGGATTGATTTGCTTGTATTTATTCCACATTTCTTGCAGCGTCATGGGTTGCTCCTTTGTATTTTTTTACTTTCTTCTTTTACACGTTTGAGATGATCTGGATGGTCAATCTCTAAATTAAAAATCTCTGGAATAGAACTGTAGTGGATAATGCACTCAATCCCCATCTGATTCATTTTTGTATGAAAGAAGGATTCAGATAGCCTGCTACAGCGAAATCTATCTTTTTCATCCTTGCTTTATCTTGCATCTGTCTCAGCATTTCTAACATTATTGGACTTTCCATATCGTGCCATTGACTGTTTCTCACAGTCGCAAAAATAAATGAAGTCAAATCATTCATTCCCACTACAATCTTTGAAATACCCGTTTCCAGTATCCTGTCCAAGTCAAAATAAGCTGACGGTAATTCAATCATTGTTCCAACTTTTCCAGTAAAACCATGCTGGCGCAATACTCTAATAGCTTGTCTTAATTGGTCGGCATCATTGACAAAAGGAAAAATAACAGACAAATTGGGATTGGTTTGATAAACTTCTGTAACGACATGTGCCTCAGCCTGAAATTCATCTGGACACGCCAATAAACGCCTAGTCCCTCTATATCCAAATAAGGGGTGGCGTTCGTCAAAATACTCTTTAGTCCCGTCTAGACTATTTGCTTCTGCATTTGTTAACTCTGAAAAGCGATACCAGACTTCTTCATCTGAGTATAAATGGCAAATAGTGTCTAGATAATCTTTTACAAATTGTTGACAACTTTTTAGCAGTATATTTTGACTGATCTCCCTCACCAAATATTCGCCACGAATCATACCAACATGATGAAATAGTTGTGGGTAAATTTTTTCAACAATTCTTTCGCCACTAAGAGCTAGTTGGTTTTTCATAGCCATTCACCTCGTCTTAAAAGATACAATATCAGATATCATTATATGACGCTTTCATCTAGTTCAAAAGCTTCATAAGGTTCAACTAACTCATATCCTAAAAATTCTGCTACTTTTTTGGAAGCCTCGTTATGAGCATCCCAAAGAGGAAACATATCTCTATTTAAACTCTCTAGAATCATTGCAGCACCAAGCTTTTTAGCAAAGCCATTCCCTTGTTCGTTTGGTCTAGTTGCAACTTCCACTTCAACTGCTCCACGGTAAACTAACCCTGAGGAAATCCCAGCAATCAGTTCTTTATTTTTAAGAACCACAAAGCCAAATCCACCTTTTAAAGAAAAATCCTGATAGGACTCAAAATCTCCCTTTAAATCTTGTGACCATTCTTCCTCAGAAAGGCTGTTATAAATACGATTATCAATAGGCACAATATTGTAACCTTTCTCTAACTGACTAACTAGATCATTTAGAAATTCAATTTGAAAATTTGCCCTATCTTTAAAAGAATAGCGAGTAAAAGAAATTAACCCATCTTGCCGATGCAGAAAATTTTGCCACTTAGTGTCTTCTGAAATAATAATCTTATAATCTAAACCATATTGCCTAACAAAATCTTCCCAAAATCTGGAATTCAACTCCCCTGCTAGGTATAGAAAATTTCCAACATCATAAAAGCTTGTTGTCCTATCACTGTTTCGATAAACAGTCCCGATTTGAGATTTAAGACCATAGAGAACCATATATTTCTTCCATGTTTTAAATAGTTCCATTATCCCTCTATTTTACCTTCCAATTCTTATAGCTTGTCAATTCTAATTCTGGAAATCCTCGTAACTCCGCCTTCACCTTTAACACTAAAGGCGAGGCATTTTCTTGGGTCATCTGCTCAATAGGGACCCAAATTGCATTTGCTGAATCATTGCTTCCATCAAGAACCTCCTGAGGAAGGGATTGTTGAGAGCTCTCGAAATCGAGTACGATATCATAAAAGGCCATGATATGGCGAACAGCGAAGTCTTGCCCCTCTTCTTGAACCAGCACATCATAAATCCTAGGATTTGAATAACGGCTAAGCATATAGCCTGTCTCTTCTAAAACTTCTCTCTTGAGGGTTTCTGTCAAACCCTCACCGATTTCCTAACTACCACCAGGTAAATCAAAACGATGCTGATAAGGCCCTCTCGTTTTCTCAATGCAGAGTAATTTCCCATTCTCGTAGCAAACGCCGTAGACACCAAAGTGTTTTTTGATTTCCATATTCTACTCTTTTCTAAAAGTCAAAGATCGCTAGCTCACCTTATCCCTTAAAAGGAAAGAGGCTATAGATCTCATGCTCCTTAATATACTTCTTCAGTATCTCCATATTCTCTTTGATTTTAGCCTGTATATCTATCTCTTCACAAGTTAACTCAGCAATAAAGAGGTTAATTTTCAACAAATCTGTCAAATATAACAGACGACGTTCCATTTCTGATTCAGGACTTGATGCTTGCTCGATTTTTGCAAGCTTTTGCTCCAAGCTATCACCATTCAAAAATCTCTGATGAACTCTCCTTCTTATTTTTTGAGTTGATTCCTCCCCTTGTTCTAACGGAGACAAAAGGAGTTTTTTATAGGCGGATAGCTTATTTTCTGTTTCTCTTTCCATATAGGCCAATAAAACCAGAGAACTATCAACAAAGGTCCAAGTGTTATAATTCCCTTCAAATGGGACTTGTATGACACTCTCCAATAATTTCTTAGCAATTTCTTCTTGACCATCTAGATAAAGTAGATAGGCCAGATGATTAAGCGATTCGAGATAGCTAGCTTGAGTTTTCTTATTCTTTTTGGGAACCTGGTTTAAATACGATTCTAACTCAAGATCATTTTCAACCTCTTCGATTAGTTCTTTCACTTTTATTTCTTTTCTCCTATCCAACTCACTTTGTGTTACTAAGAAAGGCTTTTCTCAGATAAATTTTATCGAAATAGAGATGTAGGTCTGGATGTTTTTCCAGTTGTTCAACTACTTCTGGTAGCTTCATTTGAAATCCTTTCTATTCTTTTTTAAAAATTTAAAGAGATTTTAGTCAACTAATCCAACTCTGCTCGACTGAACAAGTCTTTCATAGCTTCGATATCATCGCAAAATTCTTTAAATTCTAAAGTGAATTTAGCCAAGGCATCCACCTTGGAAGAAAAGGCGCAAAACATACTTCCTTCAGGATCAAAGTCGATAGCATCGCTTAATTCAGGCATTTTTTCCTCCAAAAATACCAAAGCTAAAGATGTCCAATCGTAGCCATTTCCTTCAAATCCCTCCTCTTCTCGAGTATCAAACACTTCCTGTCTGTATTCTCCATCAGGGTAATAAATGAGCGACCCTCGAACATTTTTAGGATCCTCATCATATACAAGCAGGTTAAAAGGGGCAATTATTTCATTTATGTTTTTGTAATCCATCATTTCTTAACTCCTTATGAAAACGTTTACTTATAACGGAACTTCATAAATCTAGGAGAGCTACTTAGAGTCAAAAGGCATAAAACTATCATGCTGATTATAATAATTCAAAGCTTCGACCAAGTCTTGGTGACTTGCATTTGGTTTTTCCTCAATTGCGACTGCAAGGACATCAATCAAGTGCTCTCCATAGTAGACTAGCTGGAGATGTTGATCCGTTGCATCAGCTGGGTAGACATCACGGTCTTCCACAACATCTGGATAATCTGATACCCAATAAAGGCAATCCAGTTTCAGTTCTCCTTCCTCCTTGCCATAGAGGCAAAAATCATCTGATACCAATTGATCTACGCGCACCTGCTCAATTATCTGCTCTAGTGAAAGTTCTTGGTGTTTTCGCATCCCGTCTCCTTTTTAATCTCACTCTTCAACAAAAGAGTTCAAAAATTCCTCAAAAGAAGCCCATTGACCATAGATCTCAGCTTTTTCTTCTAAAACATAGAAATACACCTTGCCATAATCCTCTGACCTTAGAGAAAGTGCATAGTTGCCAGATCCAGGATCATAGGCGAAATGGAGAAGGTCTGTAGCCCTAAATCCTGCAGGCACAGCCTCATCGTCATACCATGTAAGAGATTGGCACATTTCCTCAAGGGAATTAAAGGAATTGAAGGGAAAGAGGTGATGTTCATCGTGGACACCCCTTACTTGGGGCTGACCACCATTGTGCTTGAGATAAAACTCCAACATAGTTTTTGGCAATTTCTTCCCAAGAATCTCCTCAAATTGTAAAAATTCTTCTTTTGAAATTGGCGAATCTGAATCTAGCACTCTAAACATGATTACTTCCTTTTCTACAATTCTTCTTTTAGTACCTTGTCAATAAAGTCATAGACTGTAGTAGCAACTTTTTCCATTTCTAAGGAGCCTAAAGCACCCAGGTCATTTTCATAAATGCAATCATCAGAATTTTTCTTGATAAAGTAGGCTAAATCCCCCTCTTGTCCAATCATAAAGTAATCTGGCTCTACTTCCTCAATCTGATAAGTCTCATTACGCTCTTGAAGATCCTCCTTAGCATACAAACAGATGCCTGAATCTCCAATTTCATAGGGGTCAATCTCTTCCCACTCTGATAAAAACTGATAGTAGAGATTGGGCAAGACAAATCCAAACTCATCTCTTTTCATGGCTTACCTCCACATATTCACTGAGTATCAACTATATTACTTCAAAGACCAACCACCATCAATAGTCAAGATTTGTCCTTGCATGGCGCTTGCCTTTCCGCTTGCTAAAAAGAGACTGACTTCAGCCACTTCTTCTGGCTCAATCCAGCGTTTGATGGGTGTTTCACTAGCTACCCAGTCCGCCAAACCACCTGGTTCAAAATCAGCTGCCGTCATACCCGTCTTAACTGCACCTGGTGCGATGCCGAAAACCTGAATGCCAGCTTCTGCATAGTCCAAAGCCAACTGTTTGGTAAATCCTGATAATGCATGCTTGGATGAGGTATAGGCGTGCCCACCTCCGCCTGCCAGACTTGAAGCAATGGAGCACATATTGATGATGATTCCTCTCTTGCTTTCCAACATTTGAGTTAGATAATAGCGAGTCAACTCTACTGGAGTTACGTAATTGATTTCAAAAATCTCTTGAATTTCTTGGGCGGATTGTTCTAGTAAGGGCTTGTAGTCATCCAAAACGCCAGCTGTATTACAAAGAATATCGACTCGAGGACACCAGTCAAAAATAGGTTCCAAGTCAAGCGTTAAATCACGTTGTAGAAAGTGAAAGTCGCCTTGTAAGTCAGGATTTTCACCCTGATCCACTCCGAAAACCTGATAACCTTTTTCTAAAAATAGGCGAGCTTGTGCCAGACCAATCCCTGAACTAACGCCCGTAACTAAGACACGTTTAGTCATGGACTTCCACCCAATCCGTCGCTAGGACATCACATGGTGTCGGGCTCCACATGGAAAAACCTTCTCCTTCACCAGATACGTTGATGAGGAAATAGGGTGTCACTTCAAGAGCGACCCCGTTTTGTTCGATGGTATCAAAAAGCTGGACATAGTTTTCAGCCCCACCCCAGCCAGTACGTACATATTTTTTCTTAGCCTTTAGTCCAGGCAAAATTTCTTCAAATGTCATGTTTTTCTCCTTTGTTATCTATGAATCTTAATTTAATTATAACAAAAAACCGTTTTCCAACGGCTTTTTGACTGTGATTTCTTAAAATGCATTTTTTCCTACGGCAAATCATTCCCTGCTGCAAGGTAAATCTCATACCATTCTTTTTCGAGTTAGGTTAACATTACTTGCTTGGCTAGCTTCTAGCAAATGTTTTGTATTTGTTGTCCCTACCACCGCTTGCATCTTAGCTGGGTAGCGTAACACCCAAGCGATAGCAATAGCTGATGGGCTTACTCCATATTTTAGGGCTAGTCGATTTAGAACTTCATTTAGATCATGAAATTGCTCTTTTCCAACAAAATTACCCTTAAAATAGCCAAACTGCAAAACTGACCAGGCCTGAATGACCATATCGTTTAGTTTGCAGTATTCAAAGACGCTACCATCACGCAAAGCTGCCTTGTCCCCTTCCATATTGACATGGAAACCTGCCTCAAAACCAGGCGTGAAAGCTGCACTTAGTTGTAACTGATTGATCATTAGAGGTTGTTTGACCTCTTTCTTCAGTAATTCCATCATCATTGGATTTTGGTTGGATACACCAAAATCTCTAACCTTGCCCTGTTTGTGTAAGATTTCAAAGGCTTCTGCCACTTGGTCAGCTTCCATCAAGGCATCTGGACGATGAAGAAGCAAGCTATCTAGGTAATCAACCTGCAATCGTTGTAGAATCCCATCAACTGACTCTAAAATATAATCTTTTGAAAAATCAAAATAGGTAAATTCTTCTATGCGAATGCCACACTTGGACTGAATCCACATCTTTTCTCTCAAATCAGGACGATTGTTTAACACTTGACCCAGTAATTCTTCGCACCGACCACGACCATAGATATCTGCCAAGTCAAAGGCATTGATTCCTACAGATAGGGCTGTTTCAACCAACTCCTCAACCTCTTTAACTGACTTATCACTAATTCGCATCATGCCTAAAACGATTTCGGACAATTCTCTTTTCTCCTGACCAAATGGAATGTATTTCATGGCAATTTCCTCCGTTTTTCTTCATTATAAAGCAGAATGACACTTTTATCAACTGATACCTTACAAAAGAAAAAGAACCAGTTTAAACTGGTTCTTTTTTTAAATCTTAACCAATCACACTAAAAATAAGTTTATATCACTAAATCTTTAGATTAGTCTTCTGTAATTTATTCAAAAATAATTTAATTATAAGAACCTATGTACTTTTAATGTAAATCTTTTTGATAAATATTCTTTCAATATTCTTTGGCTGTTTTTCTTCTTTAGCCAAATCATATAGAAATACGGTAATAACAATACTTTTCAGATTATATTCATTGTTTTTGTTTTTGTACATAAGTTGTATAATCATTTTTTTATCGTCTTTATCATCTTTGTTAAAAAGAAATTTCCCTATGCTTAGGATAAATTAAAACAATGTTTTTCAACATCATATTTATATGCATAAGCATACATTTGATACATATCTGACTGACTAATTCCATAATTATTACTATTTCGAATAAGCTTTTTTTCCATTTGGTATCTAGAACAATCGCTGATCCCCTTTTGACATATAAATATCTGGATTTAAGCCAAACGTCTTTGGATTATCAAACAAATATTTATCATCTTTTTGAGTTTCTACGTTCCATTCTGGAAATTTAATTTTTAACTGTTTAGCAACATATGCTTCAAAAATTTTCTCCATTGGAAACAGTAAAGCATTAACATTTTTCAGTTCCTTTAAAAGTTGAAAAAAACTTTTTATTCTTAAGGAAAAACTTTGCGACCAAGTCATTAGGCTTTGATAAGCTTGAGCATTACGGTCTTTTTTTCACTAGAGAAAAAAATCCTTATCAATATTTGTTGACTGATTTACCATTTCAAACTCAGCCAACAAACGTTTTGCTAACAATTGATTTTTTCCATTTGATGAAATCTTGTTTAACTTTAGAAGCGCTGTTTTTTTATCAAACGATTTTCAGGACGATTGATATGAAATTCATCATAAGCCATATAAAATCTATCTTTGCGAATTATATTATGCTTAAGATGCTGATTAATTAGAAATTTCCCTTTGAAAAAAGTAAGATTCCCTCAATCGTAAGATAATCGGATTTTAATCCTTTTTTTCAACAGTTCTTGGACTTCATTCAAATACATCTGAATAAAAAAACTTCATAAATTGGTAACTTAGAATCATTGAGTTGAGCATTTTTAAAAACTCTTTCCCTTAAATTCTTTTTAAACAAGATAACATTTTAAGAAACAGGTTTCGTAATTTATTCTCATCACTAATATCGATCTTAGGCAAAATTTCAATCTGAACTTTATTATCAATGTTAATAACACCTACATAATTCTGAGGTTTGATAACTTTTACTCCTTTATGAGATGAAATTCTCAAAAAGTCTGACAATCGTTCCTCAACATCATCACCAGAATTTTTCTTCGATGAAATTCTCAAATAAATTGAAATTAATTTCTCCTAAATCTTCTTTTTTTATCTCTTGAAATTCTTTTAACTGTCAGAACCTTTGGTTTCATCTGCTTCCCCGAATTTGAAGCACCATCATAGATAGTCATGTAATTATCTGGTGTTTGGAATGCTTCCTTATTAATTTGATATGTGGGATTTAAGTCAATTCCTAGGCTATTTTTTTAAATAGATTGCTATTACTTTTTGACTGAAATAAATTTATTAGTATCTGTATTTTGGGGATCAATTCCTAAAAACAAGCATAATTTTTTTCGTAATCTTCATAGAAATATTCTTGAAGCAACGGAATAATTTTATTTTTTTAAAGATAGATTCCAATTGATCGATAGTTGCTTTTTCCTTCATTCTTAAGTGCCGTAAAGAAGGCATGTCCTAATGTATGCTCCCTATCATAAAGAGCTTCAATACGTTGGTTCATCTTTTCAACCATTTCTTTTACTTCAATACCATCAATGACTATACCAGTTAGCAATTTTTCATTTGGCATCATCTCAATAAATTCAAAACGGCGTCGAAGAGCTGTATCCATAAGAGCAATAGAACGATCTGCTGTATTCATAGTCCCTAATATATATACATTGTTAGGGGACAGAAAAACTCTTCTTTGGAATATGGTAGAGTTACAGACATCGCTTCTTTTTCCCCATCACGTTTTGAATCCTCAATTAAAGTAATAAGTTCCCCAAAAAATTTTTAGAAATATTACCACGGTTGATTTCATCAATAATAAATACGTACTTTTTATCATTTTTTTGTGGGATATCAAGATTCTGATAAATATTAGAATTATTCTTAATAATATTTAATATATCTTTTACTGAAATGATATGCACTCTCGAAACTGTATTCCTCACCATTTGCTTACCATTGCTATAATCTGTAATATCAATGGAAACTTCTCTAGCTAACCATTCCACATTTCTTGCGGTGATTCCTGTATCTTCTTTAATTTCATACGCTTCTTCATCAGTCACAATACCTATACCTGTGATAAGAGTTCGTGACTGCGGTGTCATTAATATAATATCACCTTTCTGTATACTATGATTAAAGTATTCAACACTCTTAGACCTATCACCAAGAGAAAAATTAATTCGAACTCGATTGGATTCAAAACAATCATCTTTTACAGTATCTGATACTGAAACTTTCCAAATTTGAGCATTGGGTGATATTCCCGTCAACTCTTTATCTACCACAACTTCTTGAGCTCTCAAACAAAACTCTTTAAAAACTCCATTATTAAGTGTGTAAAGTACATTTTCAGAACCTTCATTATCAGAATCCTGACCAAGACTTGGTTTAATCCCCTCAATAAACTCCTCATAGCCATATGATTGATGGAAAGTTGTAAATGCAATTTGACCTGAATCTTTAAATTCATTGAATCTTTTCACATAGTCCTCATCAACTTTTGAAAAATCTTGATTAAAATTTGTATCAATCGTATTCACTGCATATCTGATAGATTTATAAGTTTTACCTGTTCCTGGGGGACCATATAGTATTGTATTGACTGACGATAAAGTACAACGTGCATCGTCTATTTCTGTTTTTTTCTTTTTCAGTATCTCCCATAACGTAGCAACTCCCTTCATATTGAAAAATCTTCTAAAAAAACTTTTTTTACATCATCCAATCGTTCATTATTAGCATCATCTATAATCCTAAAAAAATGAGATATTCCACATTTATTTTTCAAAAATAAAAAAATAAGATTTACTATTCTCAATTTTTAGAAATGAAACTCTTAGCCTGATTTGATTTAATAACAGAGTATGAATCCTTATCTATATTATTTGAAGTAAATACTATAATCACTAAATAATTAGCTAATTTAGGGCATATCCTTATACGCTGCTGGGGCAAAAACTAGTAAAGTGAAAAAAATGGTAGTTTACAATTCAAGTTTTCTCCAGATACACTAATCCAATATGTCTTTTTAGTTTCCACTTCTTTTTGTCTTTTTGATATTCTTCTCTCTAGGTCGGAAAGTTGAATACCTTTTTTTCTATCAATAAATCCTTATACTCTTGTTTAAGGTCATTTACGATATCTTTAACTCTCAAAATATTTTTCCTTTCTCAAAAAAACTCTCAAACAGGTGTTTGAGAGTTTTAATAATATCCTATTCTTTAAATTTCTCACATACTACTATCAAAAAAATATTAAAGAATTATATCTACCATATCACCCAATAATGCTTCCATTTGGTACAGCAGGATCAACTGTGAGAAGGGTTAATTTGCCATCATGTTCAGCTGAGAGAATCATCCCTTGGCTGACATATTTTTTCATCATCTTACGTGGTTTAAGGTTGGCAACGATTTGTACCTTCTTGCCAACTAATTCTTGTTCGTTTGGATAGTACTTAGCAATTCCTGAGAGGATTTGACGGTCTTCACCATCACCAGCATCTAGGCGGAATTGAAGCAATTTATCAGAACCTTCTACTTTAGAAACTTCTTTGACTTCAGCAACACGGATTTCAACCTTGTCGAAGTCTTCAAATTTGATTTCATCCTTGTTGAGTTTGAGTTCAACTTCATCTGGATTCCATTCTTTTTCGACGGCTGGCTTGTTACCTTCCATTTGTTCCTTGATATAGGCGATTTCTTCTTCCATATCGAGACGTGGGAAGATTGGCGTTCCCTTAGCAACTACCGTTACACCTGCAGGGAAATCAGCCAAGCTCAAGTTTTCAAGGCTAGAAACTTCTGCGAGACCAAGTTGAGTCAAGACTGCACGACTAGTTTCCATCATAAATGGCTCAATCAAGTGGGCTACGACACGAAGACTAGCTGCCAAGTGACTCATAACACTGGCCAATTGGTCACGGTGTGCTTCATCCTTAGCTAAGACCCAAGGTGCTGTCTCATCGATGTATTTGTTAGTACGTGAGATAAGAGTCCAGACTGCTTCAAGCGCACGCGGATAGTCAACTGCTTCCATGTAGGTATGGTAGTCAGCGATTGATTGTTCTGCAACGTCAGCAAGTGCATTGTCAAAGTCTGTCACACCCTCTACATAGGCAGGGATTTGACCATCAAAGTACTTGTTAATCATTGAAACCGTACGGTTGAGGAGATTTCCCGAGGTCATTTGCCAATTCATAGTTGATACGGCCTACATAATCTTCTGGGGTGAAGGTTCCGTCTGAACCAACTGGAAGGCTACGCATGAGGTAGTAACGAAGTGGATCGAGACCATAACGCTCTACTAACATTTCAGGATAAACGACATTCCCTTTAGACTTAGACATCTTGCCGTCTTTCATGACAAACCAACCGTGGGCAATCAAACGGTCAGGTAATTTGATATCCAACATCATAAGAAGGATTGGCCAGTAGATTGAGTGGAAACGAAGAATATCCTTTCCTACCATGTGGAAGACTGTTCCATTCCAGAACTTGTCAAAGTTGCCATGTTCATCTTGACCATAACCAAGAGCTGTCGCATAGTTAAGAAGGGCATCAATCCAAACGTAGACTACGTGTTTAGGATTTGATGGAACTGGTACACCCCATGTAAAGGTTGTACGTGATACAGCCAAGTCTTCCAATCCAGGCTCAATAAAGTTTTTCAACATTTCATTGAGACGTCCATCAGGAGTGATGAAGTCAGGATGTGATTTGAAAAATTCAACCAAACGATCCTGGTATTTGCTGAGACGAAGGAAATAAGACTCTTCTGATACCCACTCCACTTCGTGACCTGATGGGGCGATACCGCCTGTTACATTGCCAGCCTCATCACGGAAAACTTCCGCAAGCTGACTTTCTGTAAAGAATTCCTCATCTGAAACTGAATACCAACCAGAGTATTCACCCAAGTAGATATCATCTTGAGCAAGCAAACGTTCAAAGACTTGAGCTACTACTTTCATGGTAGTCATCTGTGGTACGGATGAATTTATCGTATGAGATATCCAATAATTTCCAGAGTTCTTTAACTCCAACTGCCATCCCGTCAACATAGGCTTGTGGTGTGATGCCAGCTTCTTCTGCTTTTTGTTGAATCTTTTGACCATGCTCATCCAAACCTGTCAAATAAAAAGACATCGTAGCCCATGAGGCGTTTGTAACGAGCTAGGACATCACAAGCGATGGTTGTGTAGGCAGAACCGATATGGAGTTTACCAGATGGATAGTAAATCGGCGTTGTAATATAAAAAAATTCTTTTTCAGACATAATATTTCCTTTCCAGGCAAATGAAACCTGTTTTTCTAACACTTCATTATATCACATTTTTAATGATTTTCGATAAGGAAATCCATACAAAAACAAGATAGACTAATGTCCATCTTGTTTTTCCTGTTGATTATCTTATTCATATCGAAGTGCTTCAATCGGATCCAGTTTAGAAGCCTTATTGGCTGGTAGAACACCGAATATCATACCGATGCCAGCTGAGACAGCTAAACTAAAGAGAGCTATTGGGATGGATACTCCAACTTCAATTCCAGCAATCATGTTTTGAAGAAGGACACCTGCAAGCATAGTCACCCCTGCAGCCAGCACAAGACCGATGACCCCTCCTAACAAGGTTAAAATCATGGATTCAATCAAAAACTGAACCAGAATATTAGCCCGTGTTGCTCCTAGTGCTTTACGTAGACCAATCTCACGAGTACGCTCTGTCACTGAAACGAGCATGATATTCATAACACCAGTACCACCGACAAAAAGGGAAATCCCTGCAATGGCACTAATAATCGTTGTTATGAAGCCAAAGAGTTGTTGAACTTCTTGGAAGGCTGCAGACGCATCTGCAACTTGATATTCCCCTTGTTGAAGACCAGCAATCTCTGTCATTCTTCTTGCCAACTCTGGTCCCAAAGTCTGGGTTAAGCTAGTATCATTGACACGGAAGACAATATTTGAAATCTCATCTGTGTTAAAATTAGCTGCAAGAGAAATATTGGTCGTGATTGGTAGTCCTCCGACTCCAAAGGCTTTGACTGCCTTGGCTTCTTTACTTGCATAAACACCAATAACACGGTAACTAATTTCGTTTACTTCAATAATCTGATTAAGGGCATCTTGTGCGGAACTAAAAAGGCTATTGGCTAGTTCTTCATCTAGGATGATCACACTTGCGAAATCCTTATAATCTTGCGCTCTAAGGCCACGACCTGCAATGATTTCATTTTCGACCGCATCCATATAGGTGACATTCCCACCCGTCATGTTAGCGTGTTCGACCTTTTTATCCTTATAAGTCAAGGTCACATTGGCTGAGTTGGTCACATAGTAACTATCCACTCCCTTGAGCTTAGCAGCTTCCTTGACCCATGCTTCTTGAGGTTTTGGTGGTTCAACAAAATTTTCTTCTTGACCACCAGACAAGGTCAATGCAGATTGTCTTTGTGTAAAGGAACCGTCCTTACTCTTTGTAGGTGAGAAAAAGACATGGATATCTTTCTGGGACTTGGTCATATTTTTATTGACCTGACGAGACATAGAGTCGCCCAAGGCCATGATAACGACAACGGAGGATACACCGATGATAATCCCGATCATGGTCAAGAAGGACCGCATCTTGTGGGCCATAATGGATGAAAAGGCAAATTTCAGATTCTGCATCTTAGTTTTCCTCCTTTTCTACTAGGCCACTATCAGACGAAATGACACCATCTCGGATGACGATTTGACGTTTGGCATAAGCAGCAATTTCAGGCTCATGCGTAACCATGATAATGGTTTTTCCTTCTTTGTTTAATTCAACCAAGAGTTGCATGATTTGATTTCCTGTTTTGGTATCAAGTGCCCCAGTCGGTTCGTCTGCCAAGATAATCGAAGGGTTATTGACCAATGCACGCGCAATGGCAACCCTTTGCTTCTGACCACCTGACAACTCCGAAGGTAAGTGATGGCTACGTTCTGTCAACTCAACCTTTTCCAGATACTCTTCTGCTAATTTGCGACGTTTTGATGCAGCAACTCCTGCATAAATCAAGGGAAGTTCTACATTTTGAAGTGCATTGAGCTTGGACAAGAGAAAGAATTGTTGAAAGACGAAGCCGATTTCCTGATTTCGAACCTTGGCTAATTGTTTTTCACCCAAACCAGCTACTTCTTTTCCATCTAGAAATACTGCCCACTTGTAGGGGTATCTAACATCCCAATGGTGTTCATGAGGGTAGATTTCCCAGAACCAGATGGTCCCATGATTGCTACAAATTCTCCCTCATGAACTTCTAGGTTAATATTCTTGAGGACTAGTAGTTCTTGATCACCATTGCGATAGCTACGACAGATATTTTTGAGGCTAATTAGTTGCTTCATCAGTCTTCACCTCTTTTCCTTCTTGCAAGGAAGCTGTCGGATTACTGATGACTTTTGCTCCATCTGTCAGACCAGATGTAATTTCTTGATTTTCTGCATCTGCATTGCCCAAACCAACTTCAACTTTTTTGGCCTTTTGATTTTCATCAAGGATCCAAACATAGTTTTTCTCTTCTTCCATGACTACGCTGGTGATCGGAACAATCAATGCTTTGCTAGTGCTTTTCACTTCGACACTGACTGTAAAGCCCTGTTTCAAACCACCAATTTCGCTAGTTACATCGACTGTATACGGGTATTTTGAACCTGTGTTTGAAGCAGCTAAGCTACTACTTGCTTCACTGTTATTTTTTGGATAATTTGAAATATAGCTAATCTTACCATTCCAAGTTTTTATCTGGGTAAACCTTGGAAGTGAAAGTGACTTCTTGGCCGACAGATAGATTGGCAAGGTTGTACTCAGAAAGCTCTCCCTTGACCTGCAAGTTATCATTACTTACGATATGAACCAAAACTTGACTATTTCCTGTTGGAGATTTTGAAACGTTACGATTCACTTCAACAACTGTTCCCTCCACCGTACTCAATACCGTAGCAGCATTCAACTGGGCTTGAGCTTTTTCGAGTTGCGCTTCTGCATCTGCACGCACATCACGAGCATCGCTGATTTGAGAATCAATAGCAGCTGTGGCAGAACCGGATGACTGAGCTGGCGCTTGTCCAGTTGCTCCTTCTAGACCTGCTTGCGAAAGGCTAGGTGTTGCTGCGGCGGTATTTCGAGACTCATTCAGGTCATTGATATGACGGTTAGCTTTAGCAACGGCACGACTGGCAGCATCATAGGCAGCCTGAGCTTCTGTACTACTATACTTGACGAGAGCCTGTCCTTCACTGACCTGATCACCAACAGAGACCAAGACTTCATCCAAGTCACCCTTGCTTGCATCATAATAAATGTATTGTTCATTCTGAGCAGTAACACTCCCCGATAGGAGAACTGAAGATGCCACAGACCCCTCTTTAGCAAGGACAATCTTAGCAGTTTCATCTTTTGCTGCAGCTTGATTTGGTTGTCTTAACAGAAGAACAGCAGCTGCACCCACTACAAGAACTGACGCCACTCCAATAGCAGTAAATAAAGGCCATTTCTTAGCTTTTTAACTTTTTTTCATAGCAATACCCCTTTTTAAATATATATATTAAGATTATAGCATACATCCTAAAAAAATGGACAATTTATTTCTCATTATCCAAAAAAACATTTGCTGAATCTTTTTATTGTTGTATTAGTTATATAATACACTTTCTTTTTTATTTTTGCAAGCATTTTCTTAAAAATTTTAAACGTAGCAGATTTTTGCATTGACCTTCAAAAAAAGATAGAATATGACTAGAAAACAACAAAGGAGCTTTCTATGAGAGAATACGATATTATCGCCATTGGAGGAGGTAGCGGGGGAATTGCTACCATGAATCGTGCTGGAGAATATGGTGCTAAAGCGGCAGTTATTGAGGAAAAGAAATTAGGTGGAACCTGTGTCAATATTGGCTGCGTTCCTAAGAAAATTATGTGGTACGGAGCTCAAATCGCAGAGAGCATCCATAAATATGGACCTGACTATGGTTTTACAAGTACTGGTAATGAATTTGATTATGCAAGGCTTCGTAAAAATCGTGAAGCCTATATTGATCGTGCTTGCTCTTCTTATGGTGGAAGCTTTAAGCGTAACGGAGTTGATTTGATTGAAGGACGCGCCGAATTCGTTGATGCTCATACAGTCAGTGTCAATGGAGAGTTGATCCGTGCTAAGCACATCGTGATTGCAACTGGGGCACATCCTCATATTCCTGCCATTCCTGGTGCTGAACTAGGTGGTAGTTCTGATGATGTCTTTGCCTGGGAAGAGTTGCCTGAATCAGTAGCTATTCTGGGTGCCGGTTACATTGCAGTCGAATTGGCTGGCGTACTCCATACCCTTGGCGTACAGACTGATTTATTCGTCCGCCGTGAGCGTCCGCTCCGTGGATTTGATAGTTATATTGTTGAGAGTCTAGTTCAAGAAATGGAAAATACTGGATTAAACCTCCACACCCATAAGGTTCCTGCTAAACTTGAAGAAACTGAACAAGGCATTACCATTCATTTCGAAGATGGTAGTACTCATACTGCCAGTCAAGTTATCTGGGCAACTGGCCGCCGTCCAAACGTTGAAGGACTCCAGCTAGAAAAGGCAGGCGTTACTCTCAATGAATGTGGTTTCATCCAAGTTGACGAATACCAAAACACAGTCGTTGATGGTATCTACGCTCTTGGCGATGTGACAGGTGAAAAAGAACTGACTCCTGTTGCTATCAAGGCTGGACGTACCCTATCCGAAAGACTTTTCAACGGTAAAACCAATGCCAAAATGGACTACACTACTATTCCAACTGTTGTCTTCTCACACCCAGCTATCGGAACTGTCGGTCTGACTGAGGAAGAAGCTATCAAAGAGTATGGACAAGAAAACATCAAAGTCTACACTTCAAAATTTGCTTCTATGTACTCCGCAGTCACAAGTCACCGTCAAGAAGCTCGCTTCAAGCTCGTTACAGCTGGTGCAGACGAAAAGGTAGTTGGCCTTCATGGCATCGGCTACGGCGTCGATGAAATGATTCAAGGTTTTGCAGTAGCAATCAAGATGGGCGCTACAAAAGCTGACTTTGATGCTACTGTCGCTATCCACCCAACTGGCTCAGAAGAGTTTGTTACCATGCGTTAATAAAAAGAGACCATCTCGGTCATTCAGATTGAAGAAAAAGTCTATTTTGGACCATTTTCTTCAATCTTTTTTTCTTTACTAGAGCAAATTATAAAACACTTAAAAAATAGCATCCCATCAATATTCCTAAGTGTTTTGCACCATATGATAGCTAACTTCCATAAGGCTCATCTTTTTATTACGGATAAGATTTACCTGTGTTCTGAAAAAAACTCTTGTCCTCCTTTTCTCTAAATCGGCCGTTACAAATTTGTAACCTTTGTTTTTAAAAATAGGTTGACAATTATGTTTCTTAAAGTATAATAGTTACTATAAATTACAAAAGAGGTTAACTATTATGAAAAAGCACATTTACGCTATTCCTGCTATTGGGGCTGCTCTGATTGCAGTATTAGCCCAAATCAGTATCCCAATTGGACCTGTACCATTTACTCTACAAAACTTTGCTATCGGTCTCATCGCTACTGTTTTTCGACCTAGGGAAGCTGTTCTCTCTGTTGGAATCTATCTCTTACTGGGTGCCATTGGTCTTCCTGTCTTTGCTGGTGGAGGAGCTGGTTTTCATGTTTTAGTAGGACCAAGTGCTGGTTATCTATGGTTTGACCTAGTCTATGCTGGGCTTGCTTCCTATCTGACTCCATACGAATAGCAGTGTTGTACGTATTTTTCCTAGCCAATCTCTTAGGGGATTCCCTTGTCTTTGTCGGTGGTATTCTCAGCCTCCACTTCCTTGCTGGTATGCCTATTGACAAGGCTCTCGCTGTCGGTGTGCTTCCCTTTATCATTCCTGATCTTGCAAAAATTATTGCCATTAGTTTTATCGGACGACCACTCCTTCAACGACTTAGTAGTCAACCCTACTTTTCATAAATAAAGAAAGGAGGTCGAATTTTCGCCCAACCTCCTTTCGTCTGTTTTTATATGATTGCTTATTGATTTTTGAAGGCATTGACCATCACTTGAAACTCTTCGTTTGATAGGGTGATTCCTTTCCCCATCTTAGTGTGGTCTGGACTCCAAGCACGAATGTCAAACTTTGCTGGTGCTCCATTAAAAGCTGACACGATTAATTTCCTTAGTCCAACCTTTTTTTCATTCTCTGAGAGCGTGAGTAGAGTGTTCTTCGATTTCAAATGTAAATTCTGCCATTGTATTCTCCTTTTTGATTGTCTTCACTTGATTATTCGTAAAATCTTGTAGATTTTTTTAAAATTGTATATAATGGTAAAAAAAGAAGGGAGGCTCCGATGAAAGATTTATTTAAACTACATTCAACAAAAAGTTCCAAAGGCTTTCTCAACGGACGAGAAGAACCAGATCATTCCAAAGCTGACTCCCTGACAAGTGCCATTAAAGAGGCGCTTCTAAAAAAAACTGCTGTCCACATTATTTTTTCCGATACGAGTTTTACAGGGGATATCATCAAATATGATACGGACCGCCAGCAAATTATCGTTAAAAATTTTGCAAAAAATGTGACCCGCATTATTCGAATACCAGATATTCAGAAAGTGAGTTTTTGTTCCTCAACCGTCCAAACTGCCCAAAAATCGATTTAAGAAAGAGTGAGATGAGTTTTCTTCATCTCACTCTTTTCTATTAACGAATTTGTTCAAAATGAAGGTGAACAGCAATGTGTTCTCCGTAACCACTTCTCTCTAAATCACGTTGCAAACGGTAAGAGATATAGTGTTCAGCGATGGTAATGTAGCCTGCGCCAAGCAAGCGATGCTCAACCATTGATTGAATCATGCTGATTGTCGCACGCTCCACTTTTGCCTCTTCTAGATCCAAGACAACCTTTCTTTAGTTACCTGAGCTAGATTTTGACGTAAATCATCTGTCAAAACATAAACTGTTTGAGCAGCTTTGAGAATGGCTTGATAGATTTTATCTGGATCAAAGTCGGCAACTTGTCCATCACGTTTAATGACTTGCATAGGCTTCTCCTTTTAATTTGTATTTTCTTTAATGTCTGCTAACATTTTAGCTTCTTCTGCTGTTAATTCGTAATGTTCCAACAAATCTGGTCTACGCTCATAAGTTTTTTTGAGACTTTCATAGAGACGCCATTGACGAATCTTCTCATGATGCCCACTCATAAGCACTTCTGGAACCACCATTCCTCGATAATCATAAGGACGTGTGTACTGAGGGTATTCAAGAAGGCCTGATGAAAAAGCTATCATCTTGGTGGCTAGATTCCTTACCAATCACTTCTGGTATCAAGCGAACCGTCGCATCAATCATGGTCATTGCTGCCAGTTCTCCACCAGTTAGAACATAATCACCTAGGGAAATCTCATCTGTTACCAAGGTCTTAATGCGTTCATCATAGCCCTCGTAGTGACCACAGATAAAGATGAGTTCCTCTTCTTGGGCTAAATCTTCAGCATAGGCTTGATCAAACTGCTTACCAGCAGGATCCAAAAAAGGATCACGCGGGATTCTTCTTTTTCAATAGCATCAAAAGGCATCAAAGATTGGCTGCGCTCGTAGCAACATCCCTGACCACCGCCGTAGGGTTCATCATCGACATGACGGGCCTTTTCAGCATATTCACGAAAAATTATGATACTGGATATCTAAAAGCCCTTTTTCTCTAGCCTTTCCAACGATAGAATGTTCTAGAGGCGAGAACATCTCTGGAAAGAGGGTTAAAATATCAATCTTCATCGTCTAACCCTTCTAAGAGTTCTACATCCACGCTTATTAGGAATATCTACATTGAGGACAACCGGTGGGATATAGGGTAAAAGCAGATCCCGTTTTCCCTTGCGCTTAACTACCCAGACATCATTGGCACCTGGTTGAAGGATTTCCTTGATGGTTCCAATCAAGTTGTCACCCTCGTAGACCTCTAGTCCAATAATCTCGTGATAGTAAAATTCACCCTCATCAGGTCATTCAGGTTTTCTTCTGCAACCTTCAAACTGTAGCCCTTGTATTTTTCGATATCATTGATGTGATACATATCCTTAAATTTGATGATATCAAAGTTTTTTTATGCTTACGGTGACTTGCGATAGTCACTGTTTTAACAAATTGATCCTTCTCATCAAATAAAGGCAAGCTCTGCACCTTTTTTTAAAGCGTTCTTCCGAAAAAAATCCGTTACAGATAAGACTCTCATCTCACCTTGCAAACCTTGTGTATTGACGATTTTTTTCCAACGTTAAAATAGTTCATTTGATCTCCTGTGTCATTTCTCCCTTTATTTTATCACGTTCTAGGTATTTTCACAAGTTGGAGAAAAAAAGCTAGTTCTGACTTCCGCTTCTAAATATCCTCCAAATCTCGTTCATGGTGATACTTGATGGCAGCTTTCTATCTTTTTCAAAAAAATGGTCTTGGTTAGATCAATATCGTTGATAGCTGCGATTGCAACCGTATAATGAATAATATCAGCAAGTTCTTTGTAAGTTCCTCATTTTGAGTCCTGAACTCCCTCTTTTCGTCCAGAACGTCCATTTAAAAACCTCGGCTACTTCACCAACTTCTTCAACTAGTTTTATAAAAGAGCCCTTCTTCTGTTCTAGATTGCTGGTAATGTTCTAGCAAATAGGCTTGTAGTTGTCTAACTGTTAAATCCTTCATATCCTACTCCTAGCAAAAAGCGAGACATCCGTCCCGCTTTTTTTCTTATTTTTCGTCAATAACGATTCTTACTTTTTTTGTCTTCAGTTGGGACAGAGTAGACAATCGTTCTTATCGCAGAGATAGTGCGACCCTTACGACCAATCACACGACCCACATCGCTTTGGTCAAGATCCAAATGATACTCCAAAAAAATTCTGGTGTATCTTCAATCTTGATAGTTAAGGCATCTGGTTGTGAAATCAAAGGTTTCACAATTGCAATAATGAGATTTTCAATCGTATCCATCTGTCAACCTACTTTAGAATTATTTTAGAGAATTTAGAATCGTGGAATTTCTTCAATACGCCTTCTTTTTGAAAGGATGTTGCGTACTGTATCTGAAGGTTGAGCTCCATCAGCCAACCATGCAAGAATGCGGTCTTCTTTCAAAGTTACTTGGTTTTTCAGCAACAAGTGGGTTGTAAGTTCCCAACTGTTTCGATGAAACGTCCGTCACGTGGTGAACGTGAATCTGCTACGTTAATACGGTAGAAAGGTTTTTTTCTTAGAACCCATACGAGTCAAACGGATTTTTACTGCCATTTTTAATATCTCTTTTCTTTTATTTTTAGTTCGGTGAAATAGCTGAGCTATTTAGCACATGTTCTATTATAGCAGATTTCTAAGAGGTGTCAAGAAAAAAACTTGACAGACTTTAAAATTTTTAAATTTTTTTAGAAATTTGTTAGACTAATAGAGTTAAATTAGAAAGAGAAACTTTATGAATACTAGTCTAGAGAACATTTACAAAGACCATCAAGTCAAACCTTATATCTCTCCTGATCGAGATATAGAGGCAGCTACTGGATCCCAAACCAGTCCCAAAAACGCAAATATGGAATTACTAGAAGACAATCTCCTGGCAGGAGATATTATCCTCCTCTGGCGAATTCAGTTTGGTACCTTTTACTACAGAAACTTGGTTTTCCTAAATACTTCGAGTACACTTATGGCATTGATGCCCCAAAACATTTAGAAACGCTTGTTGAAAAAGGCTATGCTCTTGTTGAAACTGCTTTTGATCTCGCTGGATCATCTCAAATAGCTACCATGAAAAAAGAATATCCTAAAAAGAAGGGAGTTACTGGGACTTCTCCAAGATGAAAGGCTGCCGACTTGAAATCAAGCCCTTCATGACCATTTTTTTCAGAAGAGAAATTAGCTAGTCTCTTTTTCGATTCGCGGTTATAAACTAACTCCAAAATGGAGAACAGGCTCAAGGACCATCAGGCAATCATTGACCGCCATCCAAAGAAGAATCTTTAATCAACCAAGTCAGGTTGATTTTTTTGTAAATCATTTAAAAACACTTATAAAATCATTACATTTATTGACAATCACTTACAAAAGAGGTATATTAGTATTAAAAGAGGGAATTCATATGTACCAAGAACAACGATTAGAAGAAATCATTAAAACTTTTTAGAGGATAGAGAAGTCTATCAGCAAAGAGAAATGGTTGACTATTTCCATGTTTCCAAAGATACCATCCGTAGAGATTTTTTTGCTATTCTCGCAAAGGAGAAACGAGCAAAAAGAACTCATGGAGGTTTATTGCCAATTCAAAAAAAGCAACGGATTCTTGGTTATAAAGGTCGAGCAGAACAGTCTTCCAAAGAAAAAGAGAAAAATTGCTCATTTAGCTACCCAACTTATTTCTGATTCACAATTAATTTTCTATGATGTTTCAACAACTGTACTTGAGTTAGCAAAAAATAACAGATAAAAAAAGTTACTATTTTCAGCCATTCATTGGATAATGCACTGGTCTTAGGAGAAAAATGAAAATGTCGATTTTCACATTATCGGTGGACGATTTCATAAAAAGAATCGTTTCTATTACTCATTAGAAGAATCCGAATCTTTGAATAGAATTAAATTTGACTTAGCATTTTTTTGGTGCAGCTAGTCTTTCAGACGGACAAGTTAGTTTTTGAAGATCAAGAAGATGTTCTAATGAAAAAAGAGCATTTAAAACCAGTAAAAATTCGCGTCTTGTTAGCTGAAACCAGCAAGATAAACAAACACTCTCATTATATTCTTTCCGAACTTACTGATTTTTGATTATTGGATTACAGACAAAAGAACCCGACATAGAAATTCAACAATCTTTAGATGGTAAAACAACTATTCTATTTTTAAAAAAAGGAGAAACATATGTCAGTAATAAAGTTAATCATAAGTGATATTGATGGTACCATTTTTAGACCAAAAATCACCAATTAGACTCTCATTTACTAGAGCTTATGCCACTTTTTGAAAACAAAGTGAAATTCCTTTTTGTTCTAGCTTCTGCTCGATCTCCTCTTGGTATAGCTCCAATTTCGAAAGAACTTGGAATCACAGATTTTCCAATTGCAAGTTATAATGGTGCTCTCATTAGTACAGGAGATAAAAATTCTGAGTCAGCATACTATTAATAAAAAAAGGAATTACTCTTACTACATGATTTTTAACAAAAAGAATTTCCGACAGTTTCAATTAATGTTTATTCTGGAAAAAGATTGGTACGTAAATACTTTAGATAAATGGGTAGAAATTGAAGCACAGATTACTGGAGAGAGCCCAAAAGTTACTTCACTAGCAGATTTTCTTCAGGAAGAAAAAGAATCTTATTCATAAACTTTTACTAATAGATAACGCAGCTGCTATCCAGAAACTTAAAGAGACATTAGCAACCATGGATTTCCCTCAAACTGACTTTTTACCTTTCGAAGGATAACTATCTTGAAGTCACACATAATCAAGTCTCAAAAAAACAAGCTCTGTTAGAATTAGCCAACTATTATCAACTATCACTCACTGAAATTATGAGTATTGGAGATAATTATAACGATATTCCAATGATTGAGACCGCTGGACTTGGTGTTGCAATGGGAAATGCTCCTACAGATGTTAAAGCCTGTGCAAATAAAGTAACAGATTCTAATGATCAAAATGGGGTAAAGTAAGGCCATAAAAATTGTATGTACTATCGGAATGATCACAATTGAATATTTGAAATCCACTTTCAATTAGGGTACAATGGTAGAAATGATTTTTGAAAGGATTACCATGAAAAAAATAGCAACACTTCTATTAATCTCAACTTTTGCCCTTGCTGGATGTAGCAGTATCCAACGTAGTCTCCGAGGGGATGACTATGTAGATTCTAGCTTGGCTGCTGAAGAAAGTTCCAAAGCAGCTGCCCAATCTGCCAAGGATCTCAAAGACGCCTTGACAAATGAGAATGCTAACTTCCCACAACTCTCTAAGGAAGTTGCTGAAGACGAAGCTGAAGTCATTCTCCACACCAGTCAAGGAGATATCCGCATCAAACTCTTTTTCAAAGCTAGCTCCACTTGCGGTTGAAAAATTTCCTAACTCACGCAAAAGAAGGCTACTATAATGGCGTTACCTTCCACCGAGTGATCGATGGCTTCATGGTCCAGACTGGTGATCCAAAAGGGGATGGTACTGGTGGTGAATCCATCTGGCATGATAAGGACAAGACTAAAGACCAGGGAACTGGTTTCAAGAGCGAAATCTCTCCGTATCTCTATAACATTCGTGGTTCTCTCTCTATGGCCAATACTGGTCAACCAAATTCAAATGGTAGCCAGTTCTTCATCAACCAAAATACGACGGATATTTCTGCCAAACTCCCTACAAGTAGCTATCCAAAGAAAATTATCGAAGCCTACAAAGAAGGTGGAAATCCTAGTCTAGACGGTAAGCACCCTGTCTTTGGTCAAGTCATCGACGGTATGGATGTTGTTGACAAGATTGCCAAGGCTGAAAAAGACGAAAAAGACAAACCAACTACTGCTATTACAATCGACAGTATCGAAATTGTTAAGGACTACGATTTCAGAAAAAAATAGGATGATCCCTAAAAATAAGGAGATGAGACAATGATTTTATTCTGGGGTTCGAAAGGTTACCAAAAGGTCTTAGGACATACTCAAACCACTATCGAGTGTGGTCACTGTAACAATACCGACACTTGGGAAATTTCAGAAACTGGACGTAAGTTTACCCTTTACTGGATTCCACTCTTTTCCTTACGGAAAAAACTTATTTCGTTTCTTGCCCGATTTGTCACTACGGCAGAGAAATCCAAAAAAATCTGATATTGAAACCTATTTGAATTACTAGCCAAAAAAAGCCAAGTCACCCAGACTTGGCTTTTTCCTATTCTAGTTTTGCGGGATTCTCTTTTTATGTCAACTCATTGAAGTCCCAGATTTGGTCCATCCAGCCTTCGTAAAAGTCTGGTTCGTGACACACCATGAGGATAGATCCCTTGTATTCTTTCAGAGCACGTTTGAGTTCGTCCTTAGCATCCACATCCAAGTGGTTGGTAGGTTCGTCAAGTACAAGGACATTATTCTCGCGGTTCATCAGGAGACAGAAACGAACCTTGGCTTGTTCCCCACCTGACAATACCTGGATTTGACTCTCGATATGTTTAGTCGTCAGACCACAACGAGCAAGGGCTGCACGAACTTCGGCTTGATTGAGTGCCGGAAAGGCATTCCAGACAGCTTCTAGTGGTGTCTGACGATTGCCACCTTCCACTTCTTGTTCAAAGTAGCCGAGTTCTAGGGTAGTCACCTCGCTCAACCTCCCCAGCAATTGGGTGGGAATGATTCCCCAAAAAGACTCTTCAAGAGAGTTGTTTTCCCGATACCGTTGGCACCGATGATGGCGACCTTTTGATTGCGCTCAAAGGTGAGATTTAAGGGCTTTAGTAAGGGGACGGTCATAGCCAATCTGCAAGTCCTTGGCTTGGAAGATAAAGCGACCAGGTGTACGAGCTGTTTTAAAATTCAAAGGATGGCTTTGGTTTCTCCTTTGAAGTTCGATAATGTCCATCTTGTCCAATTTCTTCTGGCGAGACATGGCCATGTTTCGAGTTGCGACACGAGCCTTTATTACGGGCTACAAAAGTCTTTGAGGTCAGCAATTTCTTTCTGTTGACGCTCATAGGCTGCCTCCAGCTGCGATTTCTTCATGGCATAGACTTCTTGGAACTGGTAGTAATCGCCTGAATAACGAGTCAACTGCTGATTTTCTACATGATAGACGATATTGATAACGTCGTTGAGGAAAGGAATATCGTGAGAAATGAGGACAAAGGCATTCTCATAGTTCTGGAGATAGCGCTTTGAGCCAGTCGATATGCTCAGCATCGAGATAGTTGGTTGGCTCGTCCAAAAGCAAGATATCTGGCTTTTTCAAGAAGGAGTTTTGCCAAAAGTACCTTGGTTCTTTGTCCACCTGACAAGGCTGTTACATCCGTATCCATCCCAAAAGTCCATGACACCAAGGGCACGCGCTACTTCATCAATCTTCGCATCCAAGGTATAGAAATCACGACTTTCCAAACGGTCCTGAAGTTCTCCAACTTCTTCCATCAATGCATCAATATCAGCGCCCTCTTCTGCCATTTCCATGTAGAGTTCATTGATACGTGCTTCGGCTTTGAATAATTCATCAAAAGCTGTTCGAAGAACATCACGAACAGTTTGGCATTCTTTAAGCACCGCATGCTGATCTAGGTAGCCAGCTGTCACATATTTAGACCATTCCACCTTACCTTCATCAGGTAGCATTTTACCAGTTACGATGCTCATGAAGGTTGATTTTCCTTCACCGTTAGCACCAACTAAGCCGATATGTTCCCCCTTTAGGAGGCGGAAGGACACGTCTTCAAAAATCGCACGGTCACCAAAAACCGTGACTCAAATTTTTAACTTCTAAGATACTCATTTTAAATTCCTTATCTTGTTTTTTTATGTAGTAATTTATAGAGGATCCAAGCTAGGTAGCCACCCAGAGTATTGGTCCACAAATCATCAATCTCAAAGACCCGATTAAAGTCCAAGAAAAAGTCTAAAACTAGTTGCGTGCATTCAATTCCCAAGCTCAATAAAAAGCTAAACAAAATCACTTTCTTAGTATTTCTTAGACTAGGCATGAGATAGAGAAGTTGGAAAATCAGTGGGAAGAGCAAGAGGATATTTAAGGCGTTTTGCAAAAATATCCAGAATAGCTGCAGAAGGCTTGTTACTTCACCCAGTTTCCAAAAGGGAGTTAAAAGGCGTCAAAAGAAAAACCAGGCGTCCAAAAGTTTGAATACCTGGAGTTTCCACTCCTGTAGGAAGTTGAGGCTGGGGAGTAAAACAAAAACAGACGATACAAAGACTGTATAAAAGCACTCCCAAGCTTAGTAATGTTTTTCGACTCATCTTATGGATTTACTTCAGCTACTGCTTTTTGGCGATCACGCTTCATAGTATTTGAACGCAATTGTCCACAAGCCGCATCGATATCTGTACCATGTTCCTGGCGAACGACACAGTTGACACCTTTTTTCTTGAGCGTATCATAGAAGGCCATAACACGCTCCTTAGGACTACGGCTATACTGGTCATGCTCACTAACTGGGTTGTAAGGAATCAAGTTGACATAAGACAATTTCTTGATATTCTTAAGCAATTCAGCCAACTCAAGTGCTTGTTCAACTCCATCATTAACTTCATTGAGCATGATGTACTCAAAAGTTACACGACGGTTAGTTGTTTCGATGTAATACTCGATAGCTGCAAAGAGTTTTTCAATTGGAAAGGCACGGTTAATCTTCATGATGCTTGAACGAAGTTCATTGTTTGGCGCATGAAGAGAAACAGCAAGGTTGACCTGAACTCCTTCATTAGCAAATTCACGGATTTTGTGAGCCAAACCAGAAGTTGATACGGTGATATGACGAGCACCGATAGCCATCCCCTTATCATCATTGATGGTACGGATAAAGTTCAAGACATTATTGTAGTTATCAAAATGGTTCTCCAATACCCATAACAACGATATGACTAACACGTTCATCTTGTCCACGTTCGTCAAAATATTTTTGGACTAACATAATCTGCGCAACGATTTCACCGTTATTGAGGTCACGTTGCTTCTTGATCAAGCCTGATGCACAGAAGGTACAACCGATATTGCATCCTACCTGAGTCGTTACACAGACTGACAAACCGTAGTGTTGACGCATCAGCACTGTCTCAATCAACATCCCATCTGGCAACTCAAAGAGATACTTTACAGTACCATCAGCTGATTCTTGAACGATGCGTTGTTTCAAAGGGATTGACTACAAATTGATCATTGAGTTTGGCAATCAAATCCTTTAGACAAGTTGGTCATTTCTTCAAATGATTGGACACGTTTACGGTAAAGCCACTCCCAGATTTGGTCGGCACGGAATTTCTTTTTCTCCCTGCTCCAAGACCCATTCTTGCATGCCTTGACGTGTTAAACTATAAATAGACGGTTTCATGTTTTCTCCTTATTCTCTAATCTTTCTGACGGATGACGAAATGACGTTGCCCTTGTCTTCTTTCTGAGATTTCTGTTCTTTTGAACGGCGTCTATTTCTCTTATCCGTATGATTTCTTTTCTTACTTTGGGAAAGTCTTTTTCCCTTTGCGAGAATCCTTTTTCTTCCTCTTTTTTGCGCATCTTTTGGTCAAACGGTGCTCGTTTAGGAACTTCATTTTCTAGAACAAAATAGGCACAACCATAGCTACAATACTCAAGTAGGTAATCTTGTAAACGACTGATTTTCTCGAGAGACTCTTCAGCTCGCTCATTCTTGTAGAAACCACGTAAAGCGCAACTGCTCATTACTCCAGTCTCCAACAATATAATCGAACTTACTTAAAACTTCAGAAAAGCGTTGAGTAAATGCCGTTGCATCAAAAGCATCCTTACTATTTTCAACCAAAGTAAAGGTAAACCCTTCAGCTTCGACTTTATCTCCAGATAGATGAAATTCAGGACCAGGGAATTTATTGTAATTATATAATTCGGGTGCAATCTCTTTACGCATAATATTCCTTTTTTTAACGTTTACTTAGTACTCTATTTTACCATATTTTCGCTACATTTTCACCTTTAGCATTAAAATGAAAAAAGTCTGACGATTTAAGAATCTTTATCTAAAAACTCGACTTTCCTAGACAAGAAAAAACTGGGTCTTCCCAGTTTTCGAGTGATTATAGGTAAAGTAATTTGAAAAAGCGCTACTGCTGCAATACCAGCTGCAATCGGTGCAACTACTGGCACCCAAGCATACCACCATTTTGAATCACCCTTGTGTTGACCAAGGATTGATTTTGGAAGGAAGGCATGAAGGAGACGTGGTCCAAAGTCACGAGCTGGGTTCAAACCAGGTCCTGTAGGTCCTCCAAGTGAAGTAACCAAAGCCATTACTAGGAAACCAAGTGCCAAGTGAGCAACAGAAAGCCCTGAAGCTGTATGAGGTGCTACTTGAGCTTTAATTGCCAAATCAGAGAAGTCAACATTTTGACCTGCTTGAGTTGCCATTTGTTTCATGTATTGTAGGACTTCAGCTCCAAAGAAGTTCTTTGTCAAACCAAGTGCTGCAAAGAAGAGAACGAATGAACCAACGAACTCGTTGATAAAACCGTTAACTGTTGCTGCGAAGCGTGATTCTTTTGTTCCGTGGTCGATACTTGAAATTGTTGAGAAAGTTCCCAAGATGTTGTTTGGATTTTCTGTCTTCAAGTAGTATGGACGGTGAGTTGCAACGACCAAAGCCTGTCCGAAGATTGCTCCCAAGACTTGTGCAACGATGTATGGTGCTACTTGTGCCCAAGGGAAAAGTCCGCTAACTGCTAGACCAAGAGTGAAGGCTGGGTTGATGTGGTTACCAGAAACATTACCAAACATCAAGGCAGGGATCATAACCCCCATACCGTAACCAACAGCGATAACGAGCCAGCCACTTTGGTGACCTTTCGTACCTTTAAGTTCAACGTTGGCAACTGCACCATTTCCCAAGATAATCAAGATGGCTGTTCCCAAAAATTCAGTGGCATATTTGACTGCCCATGCGAAATCCATTGATAGATTCTCCTTAATATTTTTTAGACAATCCCTATTCTATCAATTTTTAAGCCTTTTAGCAACAGATTTTCTAAAAGAATACCGCAGGAAAACGCTTTTATTTCAGCTCTTCAAAAAAGACCTAACAAACCTAGTTTGTTAAGTCCTAATTTTGATTATTCTTGACGCTGTCCGAAGTCCTTAATCATCTGATCCATTTCTTCACGACTTGGTGTCGTTAGCATATAGAGAAAGTCTCCTTGCAATTCAGCAAAGGCTGCAGGCATGATTTTCTTGACCTTGAATTGCTGACCGTATTTGGCGAGCAAGTCTTCTTCTGAATAAACATAGTTGGCGTTGGCACGACGTGATGTCGCCAAGCAGTACAGGGGCTCGAATTGTGAAGCAGGGAATGGTTCACCTGCAACGATAGCTGCATAGCCCTTGTACAAATCAAAAGAATGGGCATAGTTATAAACATCAATGGTGAAGCCACCCGCTGGACGGTTATTGTACTCAATGGCAATATAATCATCACCTTCACGGAAGAACTCGATATGGAAGAAACGTTCTTTCATGCCAAATTCCTTGACAATAGCCTCACCATATTTACGCAATTTTGGATCCATATCTTTAAGAACATAATAAGAATTGTCCATCTTGTAAATCATGAGATCAAGGGGTGTATGTGCATAGTCAAAGGTCGTAGAAAAGACGATATTTCCATCTCTATCTACCAAACCATCAAAGGTACAGATTTCACTAGAGGTGACAAATTTTTCAAAGAAATAAACGGTTGAGTGATCCCATTCAGCCTTAAAGTGATTGACATCATCTTCTGTTTCAAGTTTGAAGGTTGCGGCAGCTCCCACACCATTGTCAGGTTTGGCAATCATAGGAAGGCCAATTTCTGTCACAGCTTTATCAACATCTGCCTCTGTTTCAATAACAGCACCTGGCACAACTGGAACTCCAGCTTTCTTGAAGAGTTTCTTCATTTCGGACTTGAACTTAGTCTTCTTAAGGTCTTCTGGTTTGGCACCAAAGACATTAAATTGTTCACGAAGGGCAGCGTCCAACTCTAGCCAGTATTCATTGTGTGATTCAATGCGGTCAATTGGACCATGTTTGTAGAAAAGAAAGGCTACTGCACGTTTAACTTCATCAAGATTTTCAAGATTATCAACTCGGAAATACTCAGTCAAGCTATTGCGCAATGGTTCATCTAGTTGTTCATAGGGTTCTTGCCCAATCCCTAGAACGGTGATTCCTTTATTGGCTAGTTCAATACTAAACTGTTGGAAATTTTGTGGGTAATAGGGTGAAATTACAAGATAATTCATAAGCGACTCCTTTTATAGACTCATGTGACCTAGGAAATAAGGCATTTGTTTGCGCCACCATTCCCAATCGTGGGCAACATCGTGTCCCCATTCTGCAAACCAAGCAGGAATTTGTTTTTGATCGAAGGCTTCTTTGAGCTTGTAGTAAGAAGGTAGGCCATCATGTTCCCAAGCACCTAATCCCGTACAAACCACAATTTCAGCTTGACGGTAACGGTCGATAAACCAACCATCATTTTGATTCCAAATGTAGTCTACTGGTGAATTTTGATAGATGGCATCATCATTGTAGTAATCACCGACAAAGAAACGTGCATCGTAGACACCACTAAGAGCAATTACTTTGGTGAAGACATCCGGATGTTGCAAGAAGAAGTTGAGAGCATGGTAAGCTCCCATAGAGCAACCTGTCGTCATCATGCCATCGAACCAGCCCGTCTTATGCTTGATAAAAGGAATGGCTTCTTCAATAACATATCGTTCATAGGCACGGTGCATTTCAGCTTGGTCATGACCGTTTTTCCATGTCGCAAGCCAGCTCTCGCTATCGACACTTGAAAGTGTAAAGAACTGAACACGGCCCTCCTCAATAAAGGATGCACATGCATCAATCATGCCAAAATCATAGTATTCATTGTGGCTACCACCTGAGGACGCAAAGACAACAACTGGGATACCTGCGTGTCCGTAACGATTGACGTACATTTCACGATTTAGATGACCACTCCAGTGGCTAAGATGTTCAATATTCATATCCTGTCTCCTTTATACTATTTACCAATTTTCTGCAAAAAAACGTAGACAAGCTGGAAGATTTTCTGACCATGGCACTTCATGGTGAATGGCTCCAGCCTGAACCTTGAGTGAGAGATTTTCCAACTGCACTCCTCCCGCTATCAAATCATGATAATAGCGAAGGGAAGAGTCGATATAGGCCTGCTTTAATATTGCCAGCCATCAGGGTCTTGTCTGTATCATCAGCTTCTTCCGTTCCAACATAGATAAAAGATTCGTTGGTCAGGTAAGAGTTTTTTTACGCTCGATATAGCGATCAAAAGGCCTCTTGGTGAAGCCAGTTAGCTGATGAGAAAACTCCCAAGCACCCAATCTGATCTTGATACTCCAAGCCGATAAACTGGGTAATATTGCCACCAGAGAAGATCCTACCATAGCAGTGTGTTTACGGTCTGCTTTTGTCCGATAGTTTTCATCGATAAAAGGCTTAACCACTTCCATGACAAATTCTGCGTACTCGACTCCCTTACCACCAAATTGTTGACCAGGAATATTAGACTCTTGGAATTTCCAAGCTGCATACTCATTCATTCGACCAAGACCATCATTGTCAATAGCCACAACAATCATACGGCTGATATCTGGATTTCGCTTGATAGCAGGAATAATCTTCCAGGAATGTCCAACGTAAGATTCCTTACTATAAAAGACATTTTGTCCATCATGGAAATACACCACAGGATAGCTTCTATCCGTGTCTTTTTTTCATAGTTTTTTTGGGAGGAGAACACGTACCGGCGCTCCTTACCTGTGTAGGGAACCACTAATTTATGCTCTCGCATTTTCAGGTAAAAAAATAAGATTGATTCATTGTCAGAAAACTCTCTATATTCAAAAATTTTTATCTAATTATATCATAAAAATAGAAAAAAAGTCAGTTTCCGTCCAAATTTAGGGACAATAAACTAACTTTTTTTACTTATTTTATCTTTTCCTCTGTTTTTCTGATTAAAGGAGGTCATCGATCAACTCATCGACTGCATCCTTCTCAGCTTGAGGCGTAATTTCAGTAATCATAATTCCTGCTACTGCTCGTTCAACCAAACCTTCGACATCCATTCGCGCTTCATACTGCTCTGCATTCTTAATCTTTGGATTTGTCTTCGGGACGATCAGGGTGCAAAAAAATCGTACAACAGTCTTCAAATGGCTGGATAGAAATTTCAAAGGTATCAATTTCCTGAGCAATATCAATGATTTCCAACTTATCCATAGTCACAACTGGACGAATGATTGGGTGTTGGTCACCGCATTGATAGCCTGCATACTTTCTAGGGTTTGGCTAGCTACCTGACCAAGACTTTCACCCATTGATGATAACCAAAGCCATTTTCTTACCTCACGGATACGGTCTGTAATCCGCATCATAAAAGCGACGAGTCAGAGTCATGAGATAGGCTTCTGGCGCTTTAGCCTTGATTTCTTCTTGAATCTCCGTGAAGGGAACCTCGATAAACTGGATATTTCCTCCGAACTTGGTCAATTTACGGGTTAAGTCCTGGGCTTTCTTGAGGGCACCTGGACTTGTGTATGGAGGGCTAGCAAAGTGAACAGCCTCAATATCTACACCACGTTTTAGAGCAAGATAGCCAGCAACAGGTGAGTCAATCCCTCCTGACAACATAAGCATACCTTTACCAGAAGTTCCGACAGGCAAACCACCTGCTCCTCGAATGGTCTCATAAGAAAGATAAGCTGCTTCCTCACGAATTTCCACTTGCAGATTGATATCAGGATTTTTCATTTGTGCTTGCACATTTGGAATAGCTTCAAAATACTGCTCCACCAAGCGTTTGATTGAGTTCACGACTATCGAGTTCAAAGTTGTGGTCGCTGCGTCTACTAGAGATTTTAAAAGTCATACCTTCCTTGTAAATATCCTTCATAATCTCTTGGACAGCAGATTTCAGAACTTCTACAGATTTTTCAACCTTATATACTGGAGAAAAGTTTTGAATCCCGAAAAACTTGCTTTGAGTGACTCTGCCACTGGTTCATAATCTGCCCCATTCAGATAAGCATGGGCACGATCGCGGTCTGCTGTCACTTTAACTTGAGGATAGATGGACAAAACGTCTGAGATATTATTACGTAGTTTATTGATGAAACGCATACGGTTTTTACCTTTGGTTGAAAGCTCACCATAGCGAATCATAATTTCTGAATACTGCATGAATGCTCCTATCTTACTTTTTTAGTTTGATTGTAGATTAATTTTAGTTTAGTCAAAAATTGCTCAACTTGACTCATGTCATTTTCTAGGTCTAAACTGAGACGAACTGCTGACTGGGCCTTATCCTTTTCAATCCCCATGGCTATCAGGGTCCCAGCAGGTTTCCCAGCCTTGGACGAGCAAGCTGATGTTGTAGAAATGAAAATATCATAGTCTTCAAAGGCATGAACAATAACTTCACCACGAACTCCCTTAATCCCAAAGGTCAAAAATATGAGGCGCAAAGTCTTCCTCACCTGAAAAAGACAAAAAAATATCTGGATAGTCAAGAAGAGCTTGACGGATGACTTCCTTCATCTGACTCGTTTTACTAGTAAAACAAGTCCAATCTCTCCATAGCTAGACGTAGTGCCTTGGCTGTCGCTGCAATCCCTGCTACATTTTCAGTTGTTGAACGATAGTCGCGCTCTTGGCCACCACCAGTTAAAAGCGGTGTAATTTTTCTTACCAGACTTGATATAGACAAAGCCAACACCACGAACTCCGTGGAACTTATGACTGGAGAAGGTTGCAAAAATCCACTCGATCTGTCAAATACTTTTCTGTCGGAATCTTGGCCAAGGCCTGAACAGCATCTACATGGAAAGAAATGGTTGGTTTATCCGCTAAAAAGTTCTGAAATAGCTTGGATGGGCTGGATGGAGCCGATTTCATTGTTGACTGCCATAACAGAAACAAGAGTCGTATCAGGACGAAGTAGATTTTTCTAAAAGCAGTTACATCTACAAATCCTTTTTCATCAACTGGTGCAAAATCCACTTCAAAACCTTGAGTCTTGAGCCAGAGGGCTGACTCCTTGACTGCTGGGATGCTCAATAGCTGACACAATAATGTGCTTTACCAAAATTGCGCTTTTTCAAATGCAACCCTTTGATAACCCAGTTATCCCCTTCAGTACCACCAGATGTAAAGAAAATTTCCTCGCTTTTCTTGCCAATCAAATTCTGCAATCTGTTGACGAGAAGCTTCTAAAATTCTGGTAGACTGGTCTCCCAAACGATGGAGACTCGAAGGATTTCCAATAATTTTTGCAGACACTTGCATATAGGTTTCAAGTGCTTCTGGATAAGGCTTAGTCGTTGCCGAATTATCAAAGTAAATCATGGTTTCTCACGCTTTCTAAAATCACTCCTTCTATTGTATCACGAAACAGTTCAGGCGACAAGAAAGGCAATTCAGGTTCATTTAAGTTTTTTTTAAAGATTTTCGGTATAATGAATTTTAGTAAAGGAGAGATATTATGTCTAATTATCGTAGAACATCAAAACCCAAAACAGAACACATCAAAAAAGGATTTACTGTTTTTCAGAAAACGATTGCTACTATCGGTAGTATTCTGGGGCTGATTACTGCAAGTATCACCATCATGAATGCTATGAATAATAATAACAACAATAACTCTAAAAAAGAAACTACGACAACCCAGACAACAGTCATAAAAGAGATTCAAAAGGAATCCCCTCAAGAGATTACTACTCCAAACAAGGACAATACTTCTACAAAGAAAACACACAAGAAGAAACAACAACTCAATCTAGTAGCAGTGCAGAAAGTAAGAAAGAAGATACTAGCAGTAAACAAGAACAACCGACTGTTCCTTCATCTAGCACTCAAACAACAGATACAAAAACGTCTACTACTAATGGAGCTTCCTAAAAGAACGATCTAACAGCCAGTGATTGAATCGCTGGTTTTTAGTGCTGTCTTCAGCATTTATCAGCAAAAAGTTGATCTTTGCAACAGAAAAAAATGATCAGCCTTTAAACCAATCATTTTTTTGGATATATTTTATACTCAATGAAAATCAAAGAGCAAACTAGGAAGCTAGCCGCAGGTTGCTCAAAACACTGTTTTGAGGTTGTGGATAGAACTGACGAAGTCAGTAACAAATATACGGCAAGGCGACGCTGACGTGGTTTGAAGAGATTTTCGAAGAGTATTAGCTAAAAACTAAAAATAGATAATTTAGAATAGATACCAGTACTAGAACTCCATTATTTAGCAAATGAACAGCTATTGAATCAAGGATATTCCCTCTACGAGCATAGGCTAAGTAAAATATCACTCCCAGTAAAAAATAAGTTAGAAACTCTATCGGATAAAACATATGCAGATAGCCAAAAATCGCAGAACTTATTAGCAATTTCAACCACTTTTGATCTTCTTTAAAAAAATAGTGGCTGAAGAATCCTCTAAATACTAATTCTTCCATGATTGGAGCAAATATACCAATTGCAAAATGAAAGGCGATGAAAAACAGAGGAAAAACTCGAGTGACCTGCTCACTTGTGGCCAGCAAGGCAGCATCGTTAGCGGATGTTGGATTTCCAGTAACTACTTGGATCAGGAGGGTACCTACAATCGCTACTAGTCGAGTAGCCACATAAAATAAAAGGGCTATTCCAAAATCCTTCCAGGTAAACTTGAAAGCCTTCTGCTGATTCGGAATTTTCTTTTTATACTGTCGCCAAACAGCAACTAGCAAGAAAGTAGCCAGTACCAAATACCCAATACTAGTCGTCCACTTTTAAGGACAGAGAACTAGAATCTTCGAGAGCCAACATTCTCATGGGAAATGTATTTACATTTATAATCAGTAAGATCATTCCTACAAATTTTAAACTATTTTTTTCAACTTTTGGCAAACCACTACCTCTTCTTTTCCTGAACTCCAGCATCTCTAGTTACTAACGATGCTCATCTGTGTTTTCTTTTCCTCTTTATAGATTTCTACCCCTTAATCAAGGGATAATAAGACAAGGATGACCCTCAATATCTAAATTGATCAAACTACCTCCATCAGCGAATAAATACAAACCCAAGCAGGCTTGCGCTAAGGGATAAAGCATATTTATTAAATTTCATAGAAACTCCCCAAAAGCTTTCTACAAATAGAATGAATAGAATAACTTCTTAGTCTTGCTCACAAGAGAACATCAAATTTCAGATGTACTTTTTTCTACTAGCTACCTCTAAAAGCTAGCTAATAATACTCTTCTGATCATCTTGTAAGATCAGCTCTATTCTTTTAGGGTTGAACCAGACCACCGATCTACTAAATCATGTTTAGGAACAATCATAGTTTAGCATTTATTTCTAGGAATAGATTGCTCTTTCTTAAATTGTCATCAAAACATCCTAAATGGTAGAAATTGGCTTGCGACTTAACCCAATCGTAAATTCTTCGTCCCAAGTTAAAAATATTCTGGTCAAAGAACTTCAGTGACCATCAGCTTCCTCACTTTAAGAAAAAGCGAACAAGACCAGATTCTGTTTATCAGAAAACTAGTTTTGTCCGCTTTTTATATTCGAGATTAGTCTCTTGATCCAATCTCTATGACTTATACTCTTCGAAAATCAAATTCAAACCGCGTCAACGTCGCCTTGCCGTATATTTGTTACTGACTTCGTCAGTTCTATCCACAACCTCAAAACAGTGTTTTGAGCAACCTGCGGCTAGTTTCCTAGTTTGCTCTTTGATTTTCATTGAGTATTAGATGCTTTTACATCATCTTATTCGTCGTCTTTTTTCTTTCCCATAGCAAACATACCAAGAAGTGCACCTACAACACCAACGGCTGCAAGGCCAGCATTTTCTTTAGTACCTGTCTCTGGGAGCTTGTATGGATGACTTGCAGGTGCTTGGTAGGTCTTATCTTGTGACATAGCAAGAGCTACAAGAGACTGCTCATCTGTGTATGCTGGTGTTTCACCTGTAGTTGGGGCTGAACCATTCACACCTCCAGTAAATTCTGGAACTTGGTGACTAGTCCCTTCTCCAGGAACGCCACCTTCAAAGTGTGGAACTTCATGGGTAGCTTCTGATCCATTTACATGACCAGTGAACTCAGGTACTTCATGAACAGCTGCTTCTGCGCCATTCACACCCACCAGTATATTCTGGGACTTCGTGGACAGCTCCTTCTGATCCATTGACACCGCCTGTGAATTCTGGAACTTCATGGACAGCTGCTTCTTCTCCATTGACACCACCAGTGAATTCTGGGACTTCTACTACTGGTGCTGGAATCTTGTCTGCTTCTACCAGTAGCTTCAGTATACTCTGGAACTTCATGAACAGCTGCTTCGACACCATTTACGCCACCTGTGAATTCTGGGACTTCTACTACTGGTGCTGCTTCATCACCTGCTGTGCCAATAGCTTCAGTGTATTCTGGAACTTCATGAACAGCTGCTTCAACACCATTTACGCCACCGGTAAATTCTGGGACTTCTACTACTGGTGCTGGTTCGTCACCCTTACTTGTAGTTAAAGCTGGTTTCTCCGGTTCTTTTGGAAGCTCTTGGTGGAAGGTCGTCATTTCGTAAAATTCAGGTTTGCCACCTTCCCAAACAACTTTGACATCCAACAATGGCGCTTTTTCTCTCACAGCAAATGTTTGGAAGCTTGAGATCAATCTCCCAGAGTTCTGTCCAATCATCTACTTTATTTTCTTTAAGTGTACGAGCAAGTACGCGAGCTTTCACTCCTTGAGGAATACTTGAAACAAGGCGAATATGGTTAGCGTCTGTTGGTTCTGACAAGTGGTAGACAAGCTCACCTTGTTCTTTCTCAGCCTTGTAGCTTGTCAATACTTTGCCATCTACAAGGTTAGTGTAAAGGTTTCCTTGACTTTCACCGCTATTTCCTTCTACAGTTGGGTCATTGATTGGTTTCACGAATTCGCCATCATTGATCACCAACTCAGTGAATCCTACAAAACGAGCATCGTAGTCTGCTGTAAATAGAACACGGAGATAGTTGGCTTTAACTGGGCTTGAAAGTTCACCCTCGATATAGCGATTTCCTGGCATCTTAGAATCATGTGTCCAGCCATCTGTCAAGGAGTCATCACGTGTTTCATTAGCAACACCGTCACCAACTGTCACAACATCTGTCCAAGTCTTGCCATCTTGACTGACTTGAATCTTACCATCACGGAGATAGTTTTGAGTGCCGTCTTGGATGTAAGCTCTAATCTTCTTAATATCACGTTCGCTACCAAGTTTCAAGGTAATATGACCGTCTTTACGAGCATAGTCTGAGAACTCTACAAAGTTATTGTAGACACCGTCAAACAACTGATCCAAGTTCTTGATCTTACGAACGTCGTTTCTACCGTATGTTGGGTGGATTCCCATTGATGTAGAATCAAGTGTGGTTGGCTGAACTTCTTTTGTCTGAACAAGTAGAGAAGTTGCTGTCACTGCTTGTTCTTGATCAGTCTTATTAACCAGACGAACATAACGTACCAAGGACTTATCAGTCACTTGATTAGCTGGATACCATTCTTGGGCATTTGGAGAGTATTCCAAGTTGAGGGATGGATTTTCTGTACCAAGTGCTTGAATGCTTTCAGCTTGGTGTAGACGATCAAGTTTCATACCCAAGTAGCTATGAGCTGGAAGCTTAGTTCCGCTTGGAATTTGAAGGTCATAACGGCCTAGGGCTGTCATAAACTGGAGTTGACTTCAAGCTTTCAACGTTTGTATCAGTCAATTCGCTATTGCCTGCACGTGTTTCAACTGAGAAATCAGCGATACGCCACCATAGGTTGATGTTCTTAGTATTGCGAACACGAACGTAGCGAGCTGAAATTGGAGTTTCGATTTCTTTTGTTTGTTCACCAGTCAAGCGATCCAACTCTTGCCATGAGCTACCATCTGCAGAATATTCAAGAACACCTTCTGCCAATTTATCTCCTGATCCTTGAACCAGACGGACCTTGGTCACAGGTTTAACTTCACCCAAGTCAAGTTGTACCCAACCATCTACTGGAGTTGTGTCTGTTCTATCAGCATTTGCAAGCATGGCTTCAGTATTATCACGTCCGTCTGTAATCTGACCAACTGTTGTGTTGTACTTGTACATAAGATTTGGACTGATAGTCACAGTGGCTGACTGTTTTAGCACGAGTAACTTCTACAGGGACGGTTCACAGCAATTTCTCGTACAGCAAACCAAGTGTTTTCCACGATCTGAAGTCGCAATCATACGAACAGCTTTGGCGTTGATGTTGAGGTTTTTCAAATTTAAGCAGTGGTTCATTACCAGTGTAGCTTGGTTCTGAAAGGGTTACCCACTCATCATTTTCATTGAGGTATTCAACCTTAGCGTTGTTGAAGGTATCACGAGGATTTGCTTGAGTTCCCATTGCAAATGTCAAGTTTTGAACTGGAACAGCCTTGTTAAATTTCAAACCAATGTAGTCACCAGTTTGAATGCTGTTTGGTGATTTGATCAAAGCATGTGTTCCCAAATCTCCGTCCGTTACTTCAGCAAGTCCACCTTCGACACCAGTACGGTTCGTGATAAAGGTACTAAGGACTTGGTCAGGATGCAAGGCTTTTTGAACTTCTGTTGCAAGGATTTCACGAAGTCCAAGCAAGAATGGACGGATATGTTGAACACCCAACTCAGCTCTCTCATCATGATCTACATAATGGAAGGTATAAGTTTGAGATTGTTCATAAAGTTTTAAACCCTTATAGTAGCTATCCCAAAGTTTTGCAGAATCGTTCTTTTCGATAGCTTCTGTACCATCAAGAAGAGCACTCAAAGGCGTCCATTTGGTCGATGGTATTATCCAACCAGTAGTGGATTTGAGCACGCATCTTTTCATCACCAGATGCTTTTATATAGTTGAGCTGCAGCTTTTTAGTTTAGCAAATTCTGCACGTAATTCTTGACGCTCTGCACCGACATCTTGACCAGCTTTTCAACTTAGACATGAAGGTCGCCCTAATTTCGGTGCAAGTTCAACAGACTCTTCAACTTTCACAACACGACCATCCATGTTTTGGTTGATCATATGTTTACCAAGCTCACGGAAGGCAAGAGATGTTTCACTATCTGTAAACTTACCGTTTTCAACAAAGTTGAAAGGCGATGTCATTCACTCTCTTAGCTTCTTCTTCTGATTTCCATTGTTTCCATGCATATTGGGCTGCAGAGAAGAGGGCAATCTTCGATGGCTCAGATTGTTGCATTGGGTTCAACATGATACCTGAAAGGAGACTTGGATCTACATTTGGATGAAGGAATTTCTCACCGCCACCCAAAATCAAGTGTTGTTTAGAGTTATCTGTAACAGGCCAGTTTACCCATGAGAAACTGGTCGGTAGGTCTTACCTCCTGCAGTCAGGTTATTCTTAAGGTTGAGAGGAAGCTCTCAGACACTTCACCCCAAATCTTACCACCAGTAAGGGTCATAGAAGTTGAAGTTGGAAGGTTTTCGTTTAGAGATTTCAACTCATCTTCACGTCCATTACCCCAATATTGACCTGGAACGAAAGATCATTTCCTTTACGAAGGCCAACATAAGTTGCTTGTTTTTTTCAGTCAACCAGTCTGTCATGTCCTTCATCAAGCGGTTGTAGCTATTGTAGCCACCAACTGGACTTGGAGCATCATCGGCCAAAATACCGAACTCACGAACACCGACATCCATCAATTGAGTGAATTTAGCTTTAATAGTTTCAAGGTCTTTTTGGTAGTCAGCATCGTTACCAAAACGGATACGGTTGTTCATGAATGGGTGGATGGTCCAAACATAACGAGTCTTTGTTTTGGTTTCCGACACGTGCCAATTCACGAATTTCAGCTAATTTTTTTCTTCTGGATAAAGTTCACGCCATTTCTTGTTGTGGTATGGATCATCTTTTGGTGCAAAGAAGTATTGCGTCAACTTCAAGTCACCACCATATCGCATTAACTCAGCACGATCAGCATTGCTCCAAGGGTTACCATAGTATCCTTCGATAAAGCCACGGTTCTTAATTTCAGCGAAGTCTTCAACTGTTACATTACGCAAGACTGGAGCTTCACTTTCATTAAGCATGTGTTTGAGAGTTGTCAAACCGTAGAAGACAGCATCTGTATCCTTACCAACGATAGAGATTGTATTGTTCTTGATAGACAAGGCATAGGCATCAATCTTATCAAAGAGTCCTTGAGAAATTCCAGACACTTCTTTTTCAGCCTGTGAATTTTGGCCATGAACACCAAGGTAGATGTTGGTAGCACCTGCCACTGCTGTTTGACTGCTTGTGTAAGAGATTTGATGATCTTGTAGGACACTCTTCAAGCGGTTACGAGTATAGATATCTAATTGATCGCCCATGACAAGATTGACTTGTTTATGGAGTTTCGTAACACCTTCATCATAAGTTACTTTTTGTGGTGTTGGGAAGACCTTGTACTCTTTCTTGAGATAATCTTGACTTTGGGCTGCTGCGGCAACTGCTTCGTCACTTGTAGGTTTCGTAGCTACAAAGCTATCAGCAAGTTCAGTTGTACCATCGCCCATTTCCTCAACTTTAGGTTTTTCTGGAGTTTCAGGTTTTTCTGGTGTCACAGGTTTCTCTGGACTAACTGGCTCTTCCACCTTGTTAGTAGAAACTGGTTTCAGAAGTTGAATTTCTGCAGCACTACCAAATCCTGCGGCACCAGCTAGAACTTTAAATTCTACCTTATCCGTTTCAATGGCATCAAAGTTAACTGTTTTCTCTTTGGCATTGTTTTCCCAAGTTCCTGAAGCAACTTTAACCATTTGACCATCTTTTTGAGCATAGATCTCATAAGAGGTCACGACACCATTACCTCCACCTGGACGTGGAAGATAGGTCAAACCATTAACTGTTTCAGCTGCTTCAAGTTCATTGCCACTGTAAATGGAGCCTGATGACCAGACCATTTTGAATGCCAGAAGGTATTTGGATCATTGTCAAAGGCTTTTTCGACTGGACCTTCTGCATTGGTTCCTGGTAACTCTTGACTAGTTGCAGAAACTGTAAAATGATCATTTGGAATCAAACGTGGGTTTACAAATGCTTCATTTGACAACTCAGCACTATGCAAGATTCCTTTGAAGCCACCGATTGTTTCAAGTGGTAAGACTAAGCTATTATGAGCCAAACGTGGATTAGCTGGATTTGCAATCCGTTCAACCTTTTCACCGTCCACATAAACTTCTGTCACTTGAGGTTTGGTTACGACAGAAATTTGATAACGTTTATTCTTTTCAAGTTTCTTGTTAAATTGAATATGGAATTGTTCAAAATTTATAGGCAAGGTAGCCATCTTTGTCCGCAAGATAGAGTTGATTGTTTCCGCTTGTTGAGAAGGTTTGCTCGCCATCACCAGTCACTGTCACATCCAATTTCAAGACATGACTTGGTCCAGCATCACCAACTAGGCCTTCGATAGTGCTATCTTTTTCGAAGTTCAAACCTGCTTCAGTCTTCTGTACTTTCTTAGCAAGATAATCTTTGACAGTCTCAGGATTAATCTTGAACAAGTCTTCTTCAGCTACGGTCTTATCTGGATTAGATTGTGGTGCATAAACACTTGCTGGTTGAACACGTTCTGCATAGGTCTTGGCTGCACGGTCTGAACCCCAAGTGCGTTCTGCAGTTGATTGCATACTCTTGAAGAAGCGTTTAAAGATATCGTAAGAAGTGAGTCCAGTTTCATGGAGGTCAATATTATCATTCCATACTGCATGACCACCACCAAGGATATTTGGATTAGAGGCTTCTAGACGTGGTCCTCCACCTGTTGAGAAATCATTTGGTGTCCAGCGATTGTATTGAGTTTCGTAGTTAGCATAATCGCCATAACCACCTTGACTGTTGCTTCCGCTTGGGACACTATAGGTTGGAATATCTGTGATATTGATAATCTTGGCACCTTGAGCAATTGCGGCAGCTGGACGTTGCCAACCAATACTCCAGATATCTACTTCTACATCTTTCCAATCAACTGGCGTTGTACCAGGTTTTGCACTAAGTGAACCCCAAATACGCGGTGTCAATCCTTTGCCTTTGATGTACTGGATCATATCATTGACATAGCGACGATAGCTTTCGCGACTACCGTAGTACTCATCAGTTCCGATATGAACTGTTGAGACACCATGAAGTGGTGCATCCTCTCCATCCAACAATTTATCATAGACTGATTTAACAAAAGCAAGCGTTTCTTCGTACTTGTTATCCAAGTCCAACATAGCAACACGTTCTACATTGTGCTTACCTCTATAATCGCTCAGACTACCTTTATACATAAGGTCTGGACGAACTTTAACAAAGGACAAAGCGTGACCTGGTGTGTCAATCTCAGGAACAAGGTTGATATGCAAAGCTTTAGCCAACTTGATGATCTGTTGCATTTCTTCCTTAGTATAATGCTCGTCTGATGTTAATTTTTCACCATTTTCTCCGACAACATCAGTTTCCACACGGAAACCTGTCTTGGCATTTTTAAGAACATAATCCAGTTCCTCTTGTTGACTAAGATGTTTTCCTTCCAAGTGTTTTTCTAGGAAGATATAGTTATCATTCAAGTGCAACTGCAAGTCATTCATCTTGTAGTAAGCCATATTGAGCATGATGTCTACAAGTGTATCATAAGGAATAAACTTACGACCTGTGTCTAGCATAAAGCCACGGTGACTGAAGCTTGGGAAGTCACGGATTTCTCCGTTTTGCAAATCATTTTCGCCCATTTGTAGAAGAGTACGAGTTGCGTAAAAGGCTCCTGCGTTGGTTGCAGCTTCTACAGTGATAACACCATCTTTTACAGTGATACCATAGCCTTCTTTACCATAACCCTTATCTTCAACCTTTTTAAATTCAATCCGTTTTTTTGAGCTGTTTGATCACCTGTAGCGATTTCTAGCCCACGACTTTCAAGGTCAGTCTGATAGAATTTAGCTTCTTGACCAAATCCAGAATCGCCAACTGAAATCACGGTATCAGCTGTAATAGAAGTTTTTGCCTTCAGTTCCATACCATTGTTGAACTGCTGGAGCAACTGCTGGTTTAGTGCCAACGCCTTCGTCTGCATGTAATCCTTTAATAAGGACTTCAAATTCTTTTGTGAAGGTATGAGTATCCTTGACTTGTTGGACCATGACCTTAACAGTTTGATCTGTTAAGGGTTTATAGATTTTGTTATTTAGGTCAACAACACCCTGTTTGTTGCTACCAATTAAAGCTTACTTGACCTGGTAATTTAGGCAAAAACAAGTGATTTCCCATCTTCAGCAACAGCTAATTCTGTCACTTGGCGAATATCTGTTGGTTTGCTAGCGTCTGGAATGTTTGAGTAGGCACGAATTTCTTGAATCCCAACATTTTTCCAGTTCATTGTACCAGCTTGATAATCTGTGATTTCAAGTTTAAGGTATTTGGCTTGGATAGCTTCTTTCAGGTCAATTTTTTCATCAAGAAGAGGATTTCCTGTTCTTTGATAAGCCAACTTCCATTCTTTAACTCCTGAACCATTCACATCATCCTGGCCAGCGTAATAGAGGTTCCATGATTTGATATTTGGATCATTTTGTTCACCACGAACGCGGCGGTCCCAATCAATCTCAACATGCTTAATCACTGTTGTCTTTTCAAGTGTAAATTCGATTGTTGGTTTCTCAACGTTTTGGTCAGTTGCCCAACGAGTATCAGGTTTTCCGTCAATCGCCTTTTCTGCTGTGTATTGTGTGTTGGCTTCATGGTTTGATGCTGTAGCAGAAGCTTTTTCTAAATGATTGACATCTGGTGTATCTACTACATCTTTAGTCGCAGGACTTGCAGCTGGTTTTCGCTTCAGAGGCTGCTTCCTCTTTTGGGATTTGTAGCTGGTTTTGAAGCTACTTCTTCCTTAGGAGCAGGAGTTTCAGTTGGTTTTGGAGTAGTTGTTTCAGCTGCAGTTGCTCCAGTTTCTGACGCTGCAGGTTGTTCATCTACAGTTCAGCACTTGCTTCTGCTTTTTCAATAGCTGCTGCTATATCTGCTGGCAGTTTATCCAGAGGCTGAGCTTGTGTTACCGTACCTTCTGTCTCTGCAGGTCCTTCTGTTTCAGCAGCCTGAACCGCACCAGCACCAAAAATGCTAGCACCAATCATAACAGAAGCTGCGCCGATTGTAAATTTACGTATACTGTAATGACATCGTTTCTCAAAAAAATGTTTTCCCATTTTTTTCCTATTTCCTTTCATACGCTCACAAGGAGTAAGCGCTCTCATTTCCCCTTTAGAAAAGAGAGGACCTAGAGGGTCCTCTCTGGGTTTCTCTTTTTCTCCACTACAATGATTGTGGAGTTTTAAGCTCTCTTTTAATGAAAAACTTTTTATTTTTTAATCTTCTTTTCTCTTTGCAAGAAATAGAGCAGCCATTGCTAGACTGAGGCTGGCAAGGAAGAAGAGATGATCTGACTTGCTAGTACCAGTTTCTGGAAGTTTATCCTTCGCTTCTTGTTTAGCTGCTACTTCCTTCATTTCTGGTTTAGAAGTATCATCTGATTTCTGATCGAGTTTTTTTGTACTGCTGCATCCTGTGGTTTATGATCCAGTTTCTCTGTTGATGGAGTCTGTACTTGACTTCCAGGTTCCTCAGTTAATGGAGTTTGTGGTTTTATGACCTGGTTCTCCTACTGATGGCGTTTGTGGTTTAGAAACTTGTTTATAAACTACTGCAAAATGTCCTAGCTGACTAGTTGTAAACTCAACTGTACCTTGACCATTTGTAAAGCTTACTGCCTCACCTGATGCAGTGTAGTATACTCCAGCTACTTCACTAGAAACTGGAAGTCGAACAAGCACTACACCCTTCGCTTGAACCTCATGCTTATCTTTATCAACTAAATGAAGAGCATAAGCATCAAATTTCACACCTTGTAGACTTTGGTCTGTTACTTTTTGAACTTTAAGATTAAGATCTGTAGCCAAATCTCTTGCTAGTCCTGCAACTACAACTCCTGTAGTCTTATCTGACAAGACACGAACACCTTCAGTTGGTTTTTCTACAGTAGGTGCTGGCTCATCACCTGCTGTTCCAATTGTTCCTGTGTACTCTGGAACTTCTACTACTGGGGCTGGCTCATCACCCGCTGTTCCAATTGCTCCTGTGTACTCTGGCACTTCTACTACTGGGGCTGGCTCATCACCTGCTGTGCCAATTGCTCCTGTGTACTCTGGAACTTCTACTACTGGGGCTGGCTCATCGCCTGCTGTTCCAATTGCTCCTGTGTACTCTGGGATTTCTACTACTGGGGCTGGCTCATCACCTGCTGTTCCAATTGGATCAGTATATTCTGGTACTTCTACTGTTGGAGCTGGTTCGTCACCCTTACTTGTTATTGGAGCATCAGGTTTAGCGGCTTGGTCTTTCAATTGATCCAAATAATTTTGCAAAAGTATTCAAGCATTCTATTAGTCAATAGGTGATTGTCAGTTGCATATTTCATACTAGCAACAACACTTGCCACTTCTTCTTGATTACTCTTATCAGTCAATTTTTGAGCTTTTGCCAAAGGCTGCTTCATAGGCTGCAGTATCAAGACCAGTTTCAGCAACCTGTGGACGAGCAAAGATCAATTCTGCAGCTGATTGATATTGGTTTTCAGTATCACCGTAGGTTCTTGTTCCAGTTAGAACAATCTTTTTAGCCTTGATAGTCTTACCGAAAGTCAATATCTTTTTGGTTTATTATTGTTAGCCCAATTGGTTGCATTGAAGGTATGTTCCTTACCTGTTTCATCAGTAACCACAAGAGTCACATCTCTCAAGTTACCATTTGATCCTGAACCACGTGGAACGTAACGGAAGCCAGTAATTTCAGTTGGTTCCTTCAAGACCATAGTTGCAGGTTTACCAACATCTCCTCCGCTCCATGATGTATGCCATAGACTTGACACGTTGCTATCAAAGGCATTTTCAAGACCTTCACCAGCCTGAGCAGGAGCTGTAAGACTTGCAAAGTCATCTGCTACAAGAGCTGTTTTCTTCATCACTAAAGCGTCTTTAAGAGCATTGACCTTAGCAATTTCAGACTTAGCTTCTTCTACACTGATATCATCATCTGCTTGACTGAGGTTGAAGACAGCTTCTTTCAAAGCATCCATTGTTTCTTTGGTGTAGTTGGTCATAGCAACAGTTGGAAGATAGTTCTTGACAGCATTTTTCTGTCATCATCTTACCAGTCAAGACAATTTCTTCGATTTGAAGTCTGTCCATGATGAAGTCATTGTAGCCACGGAAGTTAGCATTACCACCTGAGTCTCCGCGAGTGTTGCTTGCATTGCCTGTAGAGTAGATACCTACCCATGTATCGCCAGTTTCTGCACCTGTTACGAGGAAGGTTGCACGTTTCGCTTTCTTAGAATCTGTCCAAGTATTTTGCCAATTCATGCATTTCCAAATTACTTGCTTGTCCAGATTGGAATTCTCCCTTACCGACTACAAAGGCGTAAGTATTGTCAGATCCAGCTTCATAGTCAAATGTAATACGGTAAGTCTTACCTGCTTCAAAGCGGAAGTTTTTGCGGAATTGTTTGGTAAACCAAGTTACGACGACTTACGAGACCATTTGTCTTGAGTGACCAATTTCCTTCGATAACGTCATCAACTTTCTTACCGTTCCAATCACGTTGTGTGTATGGTCCATGTTTTTTTCAGACAAGTGAGTACGGTTGTCTTCAACACCTTCGATACCACCGATGACAAATGGGAAGATACCTTGGCCGACATTTTTCAAAGTCTTGTTTGAAGACACCTGTTGCAGTATCGTGACCGTCACCGTACATATTTGATTCATTTTCAAAGGTACGAATTTCATCGAAGTAAGTTGCTTCATCGCCTGCTTCACGACTCAAGGTCAAGGTTACGTTTGATACATCTGAACCTGTTGTGAAGAAAGCATACATATTTTGGAAGTAACTTGTATTATCAACTGTTGCATTGCTTCGACGAGTATTGTGAGCATAGGCTTTTTACATAGTTAAGTGCTAGTGACTTGTTAGTGTAGTTGGTTACTTCTTTTTTTCACCAGTATTAACAGTAATACTTGCTTTAGCATCACTACGGTTGTCGACACCGACATACACTGCGTATTTAGTATTTGGTTTCAAGCCAGTCAATTTTTGAGTGAGACTAACTTTTTCTTTATTGCCTTGGATGCGGAGCATTTGGTTTTGCACCTTGAGACTTCACGATTTCAGCCTTAGAAGCATCTCCTGAAATCTTCCAATGATCCAAAGATTCACTGTTAAATCCTTGGTCATAGATGTGCATTCCTTCACTCCATGACATTTCAGGATTTGTTTGTTTAGAACGATAGAGAACATATGGCTGATTTGCAGTGAGATCAAGGGTAATCTTACCGTCTTTCACGGCAACTTCTTTTTCCTCAGTCTTACCTTGGTCAGTTAGTTTATAAAGGTAAACCTTACCATTTGCCCAGTCGCTAGGAAGAGTCCAAGTTGTTGCACCTGATTCAGTATTGAGTAGTACATTTTTCCTTGTCACTTTCAAGCTTATTACCATTTGCATCCCAGTTCCAAGGTGTCAAGTAGGCTGAACCATCTTGAATCACACGATCGTTAAGCGTAACAATTCGTTCACGATATTGCGGACTGTTAACATCATTGGATTTACGAGTTACCACAACCTTGTTATTTGCAGCATCAACCAATTCGACTTTTCATTTCTGGAGTCCATTTATAGGTACTACCATTGTCAGTCATGGTTACTGGTTTACCATCTTCCCATTTGCTGACTGTGAAGTGTTGGAAGTACTTAGTCATAACATCATGAGCAAACAAGTTTGTTACATAACCGTTATAGTCACTACGTCCTTGCCATCCTTCGAAGTCCTTCATGCTATAACCACCTAGAAGTGGGTAGTCAGCTGCACCACCATAACTTCTGTAGTCCCCAACCCAAGAATCTTTTTGGTGGTTACGGATAAAGCGAGTGATGGCACTGTTAATACCTTTATTTGTATAGCCACCGTAGGTCAAGTCAGCTGCCCAGTGTTGGAAGGTAGAATCATATTCACCACCATGGCCCCACTCAATAGCAAAGCGCCAACCTTGTTTGTTAATTTCTTTCGCAATAACGTGAGTTGCCCATGCACCGTTGTCACCTGATTGACCGTTACCCCAAACATCGACGTAGATGAAGTCTAGACCTTCACCCAACTCTTTCTTCAACTCTTCCCAACGAGCTAGACGCCCATGAGCGAGGTCATAACCAGCATCAATGTTGATACCTTGGTCAAGCCAGTTCCAACCGTAGCTGTAGCTGCCATCTGCATTTTTACGAAGAATATCTTCATTAAAGTATTTAGACTCTGGATAGGTTTCTGAAGCATTTACGTGGATACCGAGGTGGGCACCGTATTTCTTAGCTTTCTCAATAAGAGTCTTAAAGTCTTCAACACCACCGATACGTTTACCGATGTCTGCATAGTTCAAGTGTCCAGAGTCATGTCCTTCACTTCCGTATCCCTTAAGCAGTACACCTTGGCCAAGACCATCGGTATGGAGGTTAATCTTCTTGATACCATCCAAGGTCATGAGGAATGGGTTTTGCGCTTGTGAACCAAAGTTCATAGCGATACGGTAAGCTGTAATGTCTTTAACTTTTTCCCAACCTTGAGGGTTGTTCATGATACTACGGTAAGCAATCGCACCATCTTGCCAGTCAACCTTATGGTCAGCATTGGCATCTTCAGTAATGACAACTTTTTGCACTTGGAAGTTCTTGAGTGTATGCTGGGAAGACAACTCCATTATGGGCTTTTTCCCATTGCCATTCAGAGCTGTGAATTTCCACGTAGTTAGCATTGCCAATCGTATTCTTATAAGCTGTCAAACGTGTCCAGTCGTAAGAACCACCACCATAGCTATTTTTGTGAGTTACTCCATACACCAGCAGCGAGTTTATCTGTTGAAACAAATCCATACATATAGCCTTTGGCTAATTCTTTCATTGGATTTGTTACTTCGATATGGTCATCACCACTGACGTGAGTATTGTTTGACATGGTTGCCCCATCAAACTTCGCTCCCGCTTGATCGCTTGAAACAGATACCAAGGCATTTCCTAGGAAGCTGATTGAAGAAAGTAATTTACGTTCGTCATCAATCTTTTTGTCCTGGTGTAACTTGGTTATGGTTGACAATCTTAGTCACATCAAAGTGAAGTTGGTTGTCCACCACTTGCAAACGAACGGTCATATCTGCATTGATGAGGTTTTTCTCATCACGGAGTTTCATTTCATATTCAGCAGTCGTTGCATTGACCTTCTTATAGGTAACTTCAGGAGTCACAGCTTGCTTGTTAATCACAACTTGATTAATCGGTTGCACTGACCTGGGAAGCTTGTTGCCATTGAGGACGTACTCTTTAATACGTGGGAAGGCTTGGTCGATGACTGCTTTCAATACTGTAGATTCGATAGTGTCGTATTTGACATTGCTATCATCTACTGTGTCGCCCTTTTCTTTTTCAGCGGCTTCTTGATCGTTTTTCACACCTTCTTGGTTATCAGTTTTGACATTGACAATGGTACGTTCGCTGCTGTTATAGGTTCCAGCTTTTAAGAACGATTTTCTTCTCATCTTTGAGTTTGTCATTAACTGCAGATGGCAAGGGTCACTGTGTCAAAGAGTTTGACATCATTGTTAGTTGCATTGAGCTGTCCATCTGATTTGAGGCTGATGGTCAAGTGGTTTCTCAGAACCATTTACTGGAGCTGCCACACGTCCACCTTGGTACCAAAGTCCACTTCCATTTGACTTGTATTCCCAGAACCATCCACCTTGGTCGTAACCTACAAAAAACATTGTTATCAGTGTCTTTGAATTTCATGAAGACACCGAAAGCGAGATTTACCTGTTTCAGATTCTTCTTTAAAGGTCAAATCAACAGTGGCATTTCCATTAGCATCGACTGTCAAACCATCTTTTTCAAACAAGGCTGGTTTCTTACCATTGTCATTTTGAGCAGTTGAAGCTAGTTGGTTGTAACGAACTCCATTTTTCTTCACGGATTGTTACTGTTCCCTGTTGGTCTTTATTTTCAACTGTTTTCCATTCTGGAGTAACTTCTTTTTGATTCAGTCTGGTTTATTCTCAGCTGGTTTATTCTCAGCTGGCTTGTTCTCAGCAGGTTTATTTTCTGCTGGCTTGTTCTCAGCTGGCTTGTTTTCAGCAGGTTTATTTTCTGCTGGTGTTTCTTCTTTTGGCTTATCTTCCTTAGGTTTATCCTCTTTTGGTTTTTCTTCCTTGTCCTCAACTTGTTTATCGAGAGCATCTAGACCAGCTGGTTTCGTTGTTTCAATACCCTTGATGTAGTTTTGAATCCACTCTAGCTGAGCAGGTGAGAAGAGAATACCTCCACTACGTTTACCAGATACACCATTTTGGTGAATACCAATCAATTTCCCATTTTCATCGAAAATACCGCCACCACTAGCACCTGGTTCACTTCCTTGATAGCTAATTCCACGAACACCTTCTCCGTGATTATTAATGTCCTCAACAGTTGTATTCAAAATCGGATCAAGTTCGCCTTTTGGATAGCCAAATACATGAACCTTATCTCCTACCTTAGTTGTAGCAGGCTTGTCAGTCACTTCAACTGGTGCATTTGCAGAGGTGTACGAAGCTTAACGATTGCCAAAGTCATTTTATATCCTTTGAGGAATCCTTCACGATCCCAGTGTTTTACATCATTTTTACTGATTTGACGTCTGGAGCGCCTTGGTAAGAAATTGTGTAAACATCATCATCACTTTCAACATTATCAGCTACCTTACGATTATTTGCCATCTGGAACATCCTTGATAAAGTTATGAGAAACAGACAAAAGCGAGATTTTCTCCCGATAACGATACCACTACCGAGCCCTAGCAGAGCTTTTAATTTCGACAGTCGCACCGTAGTTTAATTCTCCATTTTTGTTTTAGCTACTTCTTCTGGGACTAAGCTTTTTATCTTCTTTTTCTAGTTCTTCTTTTGAGGGCAGTGCGGCCATTTTCTTCAGCCTTATCAAGTTTTTCCACGTAGTTCTTCAGGAAGAGTATCTGAAGCTGCTGAGCTTGTTGCAGTTGCAGTTTCTTTTTTTCTTTTGCCAGCAATTCTTCTTCAGTCTTTGGTCCTTCAGTTACTTCAGGAGAACCCTGATCTTCACCAGGTTTTTGGTGCTTCAAAATCATGCCCATCATCCTCTTTAGCATTGGCAGAGCTGCCGCCAAATCAGCTGGCATATCTGCTGTTGAACCTGTTTGTGCAGAATCTGCGAGGACAGTGCTAGTTCAAAAGAAAGCTGCACCAATCATAACGAAGCAACCCCTAATGAAAATTTCCGAATACTATATTTTGCAACGTTTTTCAAATAATCCTTTATCCATAGGTTTTTTTGTTCCTTTCAGTTTATCAAGTAAGCGTTTGCATTTTATTTTAAAAATATCCTCCTCAATTTTTAAACACTACTGAGATAAACATATAATTTTTTTCTATACCAATTTAATATATCAAAAACAGTTTAAAAATCAATAGTTTAATAGGTAAAACTAGTAAAAGTAAAATCAATTATTGGGCAAGTCTGAAACGATTTTTCAGATGGCCTTTATTTCTAAAGAAATCGCTATAAAAAGGAAACTCTATCTAAAAAGTTAGACCAATTTTTGACTAACTTTTTCAATAAAAGTTTCCATGCATTTTTATACTATTTTTACGTTTTTATTGTTGTAAAAACCTTTCGTGGCTTCGTTCCTTCTGCGGGTCCGATAACTCCAGCCATCTCTAATTCTTCCATCAAGCGAGTTGCTCGGTTAAAACCAACTGATAATCTACGTTGAATCATGGATGCGCTCGCTTTTTGAGTTTCAATGACCAGAGCCTTAGCTTCTTCAAATAGCGGATCTCCACCTTCATCTCCTGTGCCAGACTCACCTTCTGTCTCAGAAACCTCTCCAGGATCAAAGCTTTCATCATAGTCAGCATCAGCCTGAGCCTTGATAAAAGCTAACAATACGCTCCACATCATCATCCGAGATAAAGGAACCTTGCAGTCGAACAGGATGGTTTTCATCGATTGGTTTAAAGACATATCTCCTCGACCCAGGAGTTTCTCAGCACCGTTCTCATCCAAAATAGTTCGAGAATCCGTTCCTGAAGATACAGCAAAGGCTACACGAGATGGTACATTGGCCTTAATCAAACCAGAAATAACATCAACCGACGGACGTTGCGTCGCAAGAATCATGTGAATACCAGCCGCACGCGCCTTCTGTCCAAGACGGATAATAGCATCTTCTACTTCCTTGCTGGCTACCATCATGAGGTCAGCTAACTCATCGACAATCACGACAATCAAAAGGAAGTGGTACTTGTTTATACTCAGATTGAGCGTTGAATTCCTCCACCTTAGCATTAAAACCAGCAATATACGAACGCCAATTTTGGCAAAGAGTTCATAGCGGTTTTCCATCTCATCCACGACTTTTGAAGGGCCTTACTTGCCTTGACGAGGATTCGTCACAACTGGAATCAAAAGATGAGGGAATATCATTATAGACTGACAACTCAACCATCTTCGGATCCACCATCATAAACTTGACTTGGTCTGGACGCGCCTTCATGAGAATACTTGCAATAATACCATTGACTGCAACAGATTTACCAGAACCTGTCGAACCAGCCACTAGCAAGTGAGGCATTTTAGCTAAATCAAAACTACGTGCAGTTCCATTAACGGCTTTGCCCAAGAGGAATTTCTAGCAGATTTTCAGGTTTAGTTTGCGATTGTTCCCAGAGTTCTCGGAAAGATACGGTCGCAATTTCAGAGTTAGGCACTTCAATCCCGACCAAGGATTTCCCTGGAATTGGAGCTTCGATACGGACATCTTTCGCAGCCAAGGCCAGAGCCAAGTCGTCTGCTAGATTGGAAATACGATTGACACGCACACCAACAGCTGGCTTGACTTCGTACTTGGTAACTGATGGACCAATCTCAGCACGTTCAACCGTTACCTTAATACCGAAACTTGCAAAGGTTTCTTCCAAAATCTTGATATTTTCGCGAACGATTTTCTTTTCCTTGGACTGGTCTTTGGGCTTATCGGGTGCAAAAAGTTGCAAGCTTGGAAGTTTGTACTCTAAAGCTTTTTTAGCAGAAAAATCTACCTCAACATCCTCATCCTCTAAGAACTCATCTTCCTCTGGACTGTCAACTTCGCTAGGAACTTCATAGTCTGCTTGAGGGAGAATAATTTCAGGTTCTACCCATTCTTCCTCTGGAAGAGGTGGTAAATCATCAAAGTGAACAGGGGGAGCTTCTAAAATCTCGCCAGTTTCCATATCAACAGGAGGTATGTCCAACAAGGCTTGCTCTGCCTGTTCTTTCTCAAGTCTTTCCTGTTCCTCTGCTTCCTTACGAGCTTTTTCTTCTTCTCGTTTGACAAAACGTTCCTGTTTCTTCTGCTCACGTCTCTCCATCCAAAGTGCAAAACGTGCTCCAAGAAAATCAGCGACATCATAGACAGACCAGGGACTAACTAGAAGAGCACCGATCAAGATTAAGATAGCTCCGATAAAGTAAGTACCAATATTTGAAAAGAGAAAGGCGACTGGAATATAAAAGGCAACACCTAGAAGCCCTCCTCCAGCAAAGCTAGTCACACGAAAACCTGTCAAATCTGTCAAAACTTGAGCTAAAGTTCCCTTTAAGACAGCCTGCTCTAAGCCATATTTCCATACTAGATAAGCTTCAAAAATCAACAATAAGCCTGAAAAAATGCAAAGAAAACCTGAGATTAGACCTTCTTGCTTCCGAATCCATTTGAAGAAAAAAAGATAGACTAGAACGACAAAGATGACCAGATAGGCCAGACTTCCTACTAGTAATCGAATAAGATTATAGAGCGTGAGTCCAACTGCTCCTAATCTAAGAGCAGCGAACATTAAGCAAAAAGCTATGACTAAGGAAATTAACATCCGTTGGATAGCTTGCTTTCTTTCTAATTCAGCTTTTGACGGTCTCCGTCTTGTTTTACTTGTATTCTTGTTTGCCATGATTCTATTATACCATATTTCAGAAACATCTAGAAAAATCAAAAAATGACTGCACTACAATCGTGTTCAGATCATTTTCGACTATTTACGATATATTTTTCAACAACCTTGTCTCACTATTTCTTTAAAAATCTAATTGCTGATTTTCTTGCTTTCTCGATCTTTTCAACTTCCAGATTCTCCATAGCAGATCTAGAGATCCATTTTTTCCCAAACAATACCTGGCCTGCTTCTATCATCAGAGCGCAAAGCCTGCAGAGTCCTTTTCTTCTGTAATTACTTTCACAAAACAAATCTTCGTTTTTCCATTAAGATTTCTACTTGATGAAAAGATAATTGCATTAGAACTCACTGGCAGACCAGGCACGACAAAGAGCATCTTGGTCAGTCAAGAGATGTTGTCCTAAGATTTCTATCTCACTTATTGAACCAATCCAACCTAGAGCAATGATTAGCTTTCTACGATTCGAAGCTTCTGAACTAGGTAAAAGAGAGATTAGAACAGGAAGTACTTGCTCGCAAGAAAACGCATAAAAATCTCTATGTCTTGCTTTGGAGAGGATTTTCGCTAGAAGATATACAATCAAAAACGCGTTGACTCTCCACTTCCTCTTGATTGAGAGTTTCTAAAGATAATCGATTCCTCCTGCCCATGCTGGTCAAAACTTCGCTTCAAAATTCAGGTCAGTTCCTTCCTCCCAATCGTTG
>BNJU01001700.1_pt1 | contig 123461 bp, 195 predicted proteins | sample 8539281 | NCBI WGS metagenome assembly BNJU01 (sample SAMD00202456, study PRJDB9452) | human saliva metagenome | isolation source: human saliva | place: Japan | reverse complement strand
AGCTAAGTTGACGCAAAAACGATAAATGTCAGACTCGCTCATCCGCTTCCTTCGCCTAATGCGCTCAACAGGGTATCATTCGTAGCTTCATTCTTGTAGATTTATACAAATAATAACTAGAATACCAAATGAAAGACATCACCACCACTTACTCCCCTTGTGGCTGAGTATGTGTTTGTTTGTAGTCATTCTTCAATCAAACGGCCGGAACTAATAATGCCTAAGCAGGCGCATCGGGTTTTCGTCATAATTCAATAACCAACAGCATCTTTGAGAAAAACCGTAGCGAGTGGGCATTTATTAGCGGAGGTAACCAATCAACAAACAAACCCATCAGCCCTACAAATTACGATTTAAATATCAACATATTCTTCCAAATTTCAAAAACTCTTCTATTTATATCTTCATAACACTTATTATCAAAATCAAGCTTATGATTTAGCTGAACTGTATTATTCTTTCTTCCATTTCAGGACAGATCCCTTCTGTAAATGCGCTTGTTTCGTAAGCGCCTTAACTCTGTCAAAGTATTTTGCTAAAACAACATTACTCATTTGCTCTACTCGTAACTTTTTGATATATTTCTATTGTTCTGCATTTTTTTCTTCAGTAGTTTCACTACCCTTTTCCCTATTCTTGGCGGTTTCATAAAAACAGGAGACAATCAGATTAGGACATTCCTGTGATATTATGCGGCTCATTAGCCTTCAAGCTCCTTTCTTGGAAGTTATATATCTATAACTCAAGTCCTTCATTTTCGTTTCTTCAACGTGCTATCTATTTAATATCTCCTTGCCAGCTCATAGCCTTTATAAAATCATCTTTACTAAGTATCATCAATACATAGCTGTCACTACCCACATCCATTGCAGATAAAAACATAGTCTGTCCATTGAGTGTTGATTATTTTTGCCCCACCTTGGAATATCTTCATCGCTATCCAATATTTCTTCGTTTACTTCAAGCTCTAGTCCTGTACTTAGTTTATTTACAGCAATCATAAAAATCATCTTTTCTTATTTTTCCAGTCAAGTTCAATTGCTCTACCCTTTTTCAATAACTCTTCATAAAAGTTCAAGCCAGGCATCTTATCATCTTCTTCATTCTCAGGCTTTACTTTCTTAAGAAATTGCTTTGTATGTTTAGTATTTCCTAATAATAGTTCTGTTAATTCAACAAATGCTTTTTCTGCATCTTTTTCATTCTCATCGTCGCAACTTCTACATAGCTTTTTCATCAGGAAGAGTCTCTTTTTGCATAAAAGTTCTCATTATTTTTATCGCATCTTCATAGCCTATGTCATATATACAGTATTTTTACCATTTATTTCAAGATATAAATTCACATAATCTTTTATTCTTTTGCTACAACTGCCTTCATTGAGGTACAGCCTTTTTATCTCATAAGGCGGACGTATCTCTGTATAGTAAATATATCCATCCTTCATAGCTTTTAGTGTGTTATTAATACCATCAATATGAAACTCTTTATGATTAGAATTTGGATTTTAATCCACCATTCTACATATGTCCCAAGCAATTTTTCTTTGAATCAATTATATATACTCATAACAAACCTCATTTCCAATGTTTCACGTGAAACATTTTATTGTTCTAATTATTCTATCCGTACTATCACATAAGAAATTAACCAAAAGTTTCTTCTAGCCATTTCTTTATATCATCAATTGTCTTTATCTCAGGATAAGTTAGCTGTGAACAATCCGTCTCATAAAAGCAATATCACATTCTTATCTTCATCAAAAATAAGTTCTAAGCCAAGCTATGAATCTTGCAAACTCGTATAACTCGTCATCAGAATTAAAAGTATTCTATAGCAAATGTACAGCGATTTCTATCCATTCTCAATTCAAATTGATATGGTTCTGAATAGTTCTCCCAGCAAATGTCATAAGTTCTGGCAGTATTACTTACTTCAATATTAGTGCCGGGATATTTTGCATCAATATCTTCATTAAATTTCTTAAGATCAAATTTGTAATTATGTTCTTCATTCAAGTGAACATACAGTGTTACAGCCATTGCTATCTATACCCCCTGTATTAGCTTTGACAATTCCTAATTCTGACAATTTGGAACAAGTATATAATTGCCTAAGTAAATCATTATCAAATTCAATATCATAGTAGTCTGTATGCAAACTCCTCAAATCTTTCATAAGTATCGAAAGCATATCCGAGTAACCAACAGCCTCCATCATTGTCATCTATCTTATTTTTGATGAACTTCGTCATCATACCAAATAAAAAGTAGTTTCCTGTCTCTCATCATCTGTAAACATATTTTCATTTTCTCGTCTAAGCTATCATACATCATATCAATAATGCCCTGATTCCATTCAGCAACGACAAACTGATTAAGACTATTTTTTCATAGAGCAAAAGCCTTTTTATTAGCACTGCAGTTTCTGTAAATAATACTGTTAACTTATCTCCTGCACCATTATCAACAATATACTTTATCATATTATCAGTCTCGAACTTCCGTATCAATCTCAAGTCATCATCTTCTGGCTCAGTTAATGCATTGTCTAAAAACATATAAAGGCTTCCAAATTTGGTAACATATTATTCCAATCCATATACTTTATTTGTTTTACTATAATGTCTTCTACTTTTTGTCATCAGTTGAATCAATATATCTTATTTCCATTATTTCTCCTTTTTCTGAGTATCACTTGTCTATCGTATATTTTTCATTACTATAGGCATAGTAAATTGTTTTTAGGGTTATAGCTCATTATAAGTTCCCAATCTTCCTTTAATTTGCTATTATCTTCGTATGCATCAAGATATTCAAAAGGTTCTAAGTCCCTACAAAACAGTTACCATCAGTCAGAATCAGAGAAATACTATCAAGACTATGGCTTGTTGTACAAAAATCTTCTCCATCAATTCCTATACACTAAGAATTTCCCTGCTGTTCTTTTCCTTAAAAATCTGCGCCTGATCAACATCTATTGGTTCATAATTCACCTTATTATCCCTATTAAAAATATAATCTGAAAAATGAATATATGGATACTGTGTATCAAGTAATAATAATTGTATACCCTGTTTCATTAACTCACTAACTAAGCCGATGTGGTCAGGATGGTAATGAGAAGCTAATAAATATTTGATATCATTCAGTTTAATTTTATTCTTTTTAATTCCTTATAAAAATGCCTGAATTGTACCTGCATAGTCTGTATCAAAAAAGTAGATAACAATTTCCATTTATTAAGAAAGTATTTGTATTTCCATATCTCAATTTAATAATCTTGCTCACCTCCCGAAATTCTAAGTTGTCGAGTTGTGATATATAGACTAACCTAAGTGACGCTCCGAGCGGTAACATTTCGAGACTCGCTCCGGCATCGCTTCGCTCCGCCTAATGCGCTATCGCGCTTGAATTTATCATTAGGCTGGCACCGTAAATCTATCTAAATAATAACTAGAATACCAAATGAAAGACAGCCACACCACCTGCCCCAATCTTGGCTGATGGTGGCTGTTTGTGCCGACATCAATCAAACAGCCTGAGCTGATAATACCGCATATTTCACCAATTGTTTTACAGCTCTTATATAAAATAGGACTATTCACTTGAATTTCGGTTAAACAGCCGGAACTAATAATGCCTAAGCAGGCATTAGGTTTTCGTCAACAGAACTATTCAAACAGCTTCTTTCAGAAAAACCGGGGCAGGGTCTGGACATTTATTAGTGAAGGCGTGACTAAATCAACTAATTTTTTTTTTGTGTTGTTGTTTGTGTTTTGGGGTGTGTTTGTCAAACAACACATTATTAGCAAATTGAAATTTATCTTATAAATGTTTCACGTGAAAACATTATCATAATCATAATAGTGGCTCCACACGAGTCAGAAAGCATAATTAAATCTATTTTATAAAATGCTTTGTAAAAATATTGTTCTTATTTTCAATTTAGATACATTATACTATTCAACATTATTATAAACCTCAATATCCTAAAGACTTTTGATAATAATTCCTTCTTCATATCCTTTTTCAGCCTTTGCAGGGCTATTCTCCATGAACTCTTGAAAACACTATAAGCCAAAAGCTTTATACTCCACAGTACCACCATCTTTTAATCTCAATGGAATTGGTATAAGAAGAATAATAGCCAACAATATGCAAACAATAGCCACATTCCGTTTTTCATGTTAATACCTCCAAATGCGATTTTTACATTGCTTTTTATTTTCCAATCTTTATAATTTCACCTGCAATGCACTACAGTGATAAATATGTTTTTGCATATAAGAGTCTTTCAAATTTTCAAAACCACCACCAGTAGCCAGGCATCTCAAATGCACTTTTATCAATCAGAATATATCAGCTAAACCTACAATAGCCAAAAAGCAAACACAGCTTTAATAAAGATCCACAACATACAAAGCACTAAAACTACTACACACAAATATATGCAGAATAAAGAGATCTATCATAAAATCCTCTAACACTATGTTCATATCTTACGACAATTTCTTCATATGCCTCTCTTCACTATTACTATACATACGCCATGTGATAAAAGAATAAGACTCAAACCAATCATCTTTAGGTATGCTTAAGATGCACTGCTTCACAACAGATATCTCGTTATTTTTCATATCTTCTTCTACAATTTAAAGTAACGCACTACCTATTTCACTACGTTTCTCCGCCACCTTAACGATAACCTACGAGATAGACTGCTTCATTTGTTGCCATCAACTCTTACATAACAATACGCCCTATAACTCTGTCAGACCATCAATGGCAATCCAATCTACCTCCCTTTATCAAAAATAATGGAAAGTTTTATATCTAATAAATCTTCGTAGCCCGGTCTACCCGAGCGTCCTTAAACACACAAAATCATAAATATTAGATCTCTATAGCTTTCTTCAAAAGTATAATTTTCATTCTTATATCCTCCTTAATAATTCAAGTCATAATACTTTTCTGTAAACTCTACTTTTTCAATAATCTCAGCCTTTGTAAAATGACTGTTTTCAGATCCAACCACCCACTTTTTCTTCTACATCATCGTAACGATGAATAGTACAATTACCCTTCCCGTAAACTCTTTTATCGGCTCATCAATACCTATTATATAGGCATCTTGTTCTTCACCATCTCCTGCAATTATTCCTTCTATATAACCATAATTTATCGGATAATACATATCCTTATGTTTTGGGATGATAGCTCCCGAAGCGGTCTGTCAACTGTCCTTTACAAGCTTACCAAAGCATATTTACACTCTGTTCAATTGCTCCCATTTTGACAAGAGCCTATATATCCCTTCATCATTATTGCTATCAGTTATAGTCTTAAAGCGTTGTTTAAGTTCATCCGGTGCATTTTCCATTAGAAATGGAAGTCCTACCACCTCAAGCATTTCCACATCGTTATAATTATCTCCGAAAAGCTGCCTCTTCACATCTATATTCCACAATCTACATAGTTCCAAAACCGCACTTCCCTTTGTTATACCGGGAGCCATAATCTCAATCATAGTATGAAATGATTTAACTACCGATAAATCAGGAAGTTCTTCTTAATCTTATCTTCAATTTCATCAGTCTTATCAGGGTTGCAGATACAAAGAATTTTTCCTATCTTTGCATCGTTAGATAATGACTCTACAGAGCCTCTGACGACCTCAGTTTTTCACTATATTTTCCTCAGTTATCACTCTTTCATCGCTCTTATCCTTAACTATCCAGTTATCACCTGAGTAAAGATTCCAACAACAGTCGAAGTTCTCTTTCTCAATAAAACTGATTACTTTCCCTGCTATTTCCCTATTAAAACCTGATGAATACACAGTATTCTTATTCTCATCTAAGATTAGAGCTCCCACTGTAACATATAATAGGGCAGGAAAATCCATTTTCCTCTAAAAATAGGATAGATTCCAGATGGACTCCTGGCTGATATTATTACAAAAGGAATATCTTTTTCTGTAATTTTTGTATTGCATACTTTTGTTCCATCAAGCATCTTATGTTCACTATTTAATAAGGTTCCGTCTACATCACTGAAAAACTATTTCTAAATCCATATTTTTACTCCCCATTTTCCATCTATTTAAACTCTGATATATCTCTGGTTTCTGCTTCTTGGTGTATTTGGATCTGTCATTTTAATAACACACATATCTATTGCAGGATTTAGGGTAATTCTTTCTAAATCCTTCTCTTGATTTCAAACCAAGCTTTTCCATAAGTGACTTACTCGTGTATGGGATATCATATTCCATCACATCAAGTAACCTTTAACAGCTTCTGAAATATGCTCATTTTCTTCATTAAACTGAATAGATATATCGTCTAAAAACTTTTATCAAGCTGTGACAACATAAATTCTATAAAAATCGTAGAATCCCCATTAATATGACATTTTGCAATCACTTCATAATATTCCTCCTGAAATTTCTCTATCTGACTTTCAATAGGAATATATTCAAATATCGTCTTCCACTTCGATAAAATAGCTGTTTGCCACAATCTTGCCATTCTGCCGTTGCCGTCAGAAAATGGATGAATAAACACAAATTCATAGTGAAATATACAACTCATTATAAGCGGATGAACCTGATTATGATTTTTCTTCATCCAATCAAATAGTTCACTTACAAGCTGTGGGACAAACTTTTGCAGGCGGTGCCATAAATATACATTCTTCACCATTAAATACACCTTCTTCACCGCTTCTAAATTCACCTGATTCTCTCAAAATGTTATTTGTCATAACTCCATGTATTTTTCAAATCCCGGATATCATAAGGATTAATCTTAGATAAATATTCATAGGCGGCATAGGCATTCTTGACCTCAAGAATTTCTTTCTGCTCACCTAATACAGATCTTTCCATTTATTACATCTCTTACCTGTCCTAAAGAAAGAGAATTTGCCTCGATTTTAAGTGATGAATGAATGGATTTAATTCTATTATTTCTTCTAAGATATGGTCTTGTATCAAGATTACCCACTGCAGTAATACGCCCTATTTTTTTCTGAAATAGATGATACATACATCAATATCTTATCTGTAATTATAAAAGGCGGTTTGTACTTCTCCATAATTTCACCTTACTTCCATATTATCTTCCGTATTTACTTCCTGCAAATATACAACAGATGGCAAGAAAAGCCCCAGCATTTCCCTTTTTTTCACAAATATTGTTTTTAGCATTTCAATTCTTTCTGCCATATACTTATCCTTCCTATAATGTCAAGCCCTAAATCATTTAATTTCGGTTTTTAAATATTTACCTCATAAACAGAGCAAAAATGTATGATGTCATTATTTTATACTGAATAGTTAAAGAGAGTGGTTTATAAAGCATCCCATTGTTTTGCTTTATAAAGGCTATAAATACTCTGTTAACTATGATGGTGAACCTTCCGTGTCTAAAGGGATCGTATCCCAACTTCCTTCGTCCCACCTGTCCATACACCGAGTGCCTGCTAAGCTTTCTAACATGTTCACGGAGAAACTACCGTGTTACAGCTCTTATGATTTACTGACTGTTCATCTGCAGGGTACGGATATTCCGTGGACGCTACTCCTGCCTCGCTTTGCTGGTCATTGTGATGATGTAGCGCTTGCACCCATCGTTATCGGGTTTTCCAGAACCCCGCCCGATCTCGAAGAATCCGACACCCGGCGTTGCCTGGAACAAATTTTGCTGTCGACTGTTTTACGCTACAATAGCTTCCTTATTTTCCGGACGTCTGATGTCCATCAACATCTTCTTCGGAGCATATTTCGTACCAGTATTCAGAATCGTATAGATAATCCTCAGAAGCTTGCAGGCTATCACAATCAATGACTGCATCTTTTCAACGGATTATCGGCTCGTGTCGTATAATACATATGGAGTTCTTTGAATTCCTCTATGGGCCATCATGACTTTTGTCGCCTTCCTCGAATAACCAATATCTGAGTCGTTTGCGTCCTCTATGACTGATTTTGAGCCCCTTATGCTTTCTGAACTGTGCCACAAGGCCTAATCCGCTTAATTTCTGTATTTCCTTAATATCATCAAATTCAGTATCTCCTATCTCTGCAAGAATACTGGAAAGTGTATTTTCTCCAATCCAGATATCTCCAGAAATACCTGTATGCAGTATCTCCTGACATTTCTGGTTGATCTGGTTCTCTATAACAGCAAGTTCAACATCCAGTTCCATGATTTCCTGCATGAACCACTTTACAGTCAGCTTTCAGATCCATCCCAATCCCTCAACACCTGCTTTTGCGTACTGTAGATTTCTGGCTCTGCTGCAACGCGTCCTAAGTTTAAAGATGCCAAATCTGTCTTATCCTCTTCAAGTGCGGCTGGGTTCATCCGGAAATGGTGCCTGCCTACAGTTCAAGGCTAATGCTCCATCGACTTTTCCCAATGCTTCCTATACTCAGAAATATACTTTCATCTCCTGTGCATCCGGTTGATTGTTCGAATTCTGTCTTCATTCAGTTGGTCTCTGAACATGGATAACCTACGTAGTTCAGTACAGATTTTTCTGGAAGATATGGTATACCAAAGTTGCCATCCTGACAAGATTTTACATCAGTTTGATCCTTCCTGTCATCCTTCTCAGCTGGCTGTTATCTTCAACTCCTCCTTTGTCTGCTTAACAGCATATGGTTTACTCCAACAACACACTGATTCCATTCGGCAATCATCCGTAGCAGCAGAACCAGTAGTGACCGGTCGCAAACCTAAGCCAAGTACCATCTGGACCTCTTTAATATAGTTCAGCAACATTCTACTGCCCATTCTTTTGCACCTGAATCCCCTCTAATCATTGTTGTTAAATAAGCGGACTTACTGAGTTCCTGTCCTGGTATCAATTGCTCACATAGTGCGTTTCGTCAGCCACATCACATCCCAAGATAAGATGTCAATGCTGATAAAAGAGAGTTTTTTTATTTTATCGAATCCTAATTACTGGTTTCAACTCACGCCAGTTGAAGCTGTGAGATTTTCCTTAATCACCTGCTTTTTCAAAAGCCCTGCTGTTCAAAATATTTGCTGTTACTATTGATTTTTTCTTTGTACTTTTAATATTATTTTAGATACCTTCTGTATTTTTAGATTTTACCAACTGGCAGGTCAGTAATAATTTAAATCACTTATGTATTTCATGTCAATCTCTTGACTATTTATAGTATATAGAAGCTTACTATTATAATTATTATAACACAGAAAAGGAGATGAATTACATACCATCTCCTAAATCTATATTCTCTAAGCAACCTGTGGATAATCAATTACAGCAATTTCCTGCATCATTTTTTTAGCTGTATCTACAATAATTTCAAGCCTCTCTGCAACTTCATCTGTATAGTATTTTTCTCCACACTGCTCACACTCAAGGCAAGGAACATTTTTAATAACAATAATACAATTATTATAATTTACTACATGTGTAGTCGTACTTGCTACTGTTGTGCTATTTTTTTACAATACATACACATATTCTTTACTCCTTCCTCCTAGTTTTTAAGTCATCTTCGAATTTTTGTGTCAGGATAATACACGGTTATCACATATATTTTTCATATTATCACATCCGGCAACTATATGCAAAATCTTTCCATTAAAAATTCCCACCATTCCATCCCCAGTTTGTTGTTGTTTCGTATTTTACATAGATTCTCTCAGGCTCTATCCCAAGAACCTCGTGAAATATCTTTGTTATCTCAGCAGTCAAATTATTAAAAGCCTCTTTATCCTCATTTCCAAATACACTTACTTCCACATAGGCTATATCCTTATCATTACTGCCCTTAAAGTAAAGGTGGCTTTCAGGTTCAAAATTAAGCATAAGCCAAGCCTCACTTTTCCCGGGTATTAGCTCAATTGCCTTTCCAAGCCTATCCTTAACAATAACTTCCTCATCTCTTGTAATCTTCTTAGTAATTTTTTGAATTAATAAATGGCATAACATTTTCTCCTTTCTTACTTCCCCATACAAAAATCCTTAAATATCTTATCAGCCAAATCCTCACTGGTGGTATCACCGGTTACTTCACCAATGGCATTATAAGCATTCATAAGGTCAATAGTATAAAAGTCCTCAGACACACCTGAGTCTATGGACTCAAGTACCATATTAAGGCTTTCTTTAGCCCTTCTTATAGCACCTTCCTGTCTTAGGTTAGAGAGATAGATTTCATTGTTAAAGTCTAACTCCCCGTTAAAGAACATCTCTTTTATTATCTCAGTTAATTTCTCTATTCCAACCCTCTTCTTTGCCGATATTTCTACAGGGTTAAACTCTGAAAACTCCTTATATTCCTCATCTGTCAATCCTCTTTTAAGGTCTGTTTTATTTAAGATAAGAACAGACTTTCTAGACCTAATTTCCTCTAATAATTCTTTATCTTCAGAGAAAGCGGCTTAGATACATCTATTATCATAAGCACAAGGTCTGCATCACTTAAATGCTCCTTAGCCCTCTCTATTCCCATTCTTTCAATCTCGTTGTCAGTCTCCCTAATTCCTGCTGTATCCACAATATTAAGAGAGATATCCCCAAGGCTTACACTCTGCATCAGAGCATCCCTTGTAGTGCCCGGAATATCGGTAACTATAGCAACATCTTCCCCTGAAATATAATTAAGAAATGAAGACTTACCCACATTAGGCTTACCTACTATTACAGTTTTAATGCCCTCTTTAATTATCCTGCCTTTTCCTGCATTTTCCAAAATATTATTCAGAACATTTATATTGTTAACAACATTAACCCTTATCTCCTCAGCCTTACCATCAAGTGACATGTGCTCAGGATCATCAAGGGCTGCCTCTATATAAGCCATATCAGTTAAAATGCTCTCTTTTACAGGCTTTAACTTATCTCCTATTCCTCCATTAAGCCTCCTGCCTGCACTCTTTATGGCATAGTCGCTGTCTGCCCTTATGATATCCATGACTGCTTCTGCCTGTGTAAGGTCAATTCGTCCTGAAAGAAAGGCTCTTTTTGTAAATTCTCCGGGTTCAGCAAGCCTTGCACCTGCCATTATCGCAGTTTCAAGCACTTTTTTTGTTATAAATGCTCCACCGTGGCAGTTTATTTCCACTACATCTTCTCTTGTATAAGTCTTTGGTCCCTTCATAAATGAAACCAAGACCTCATCTACTACATCTGTCTCATTATAAATATGCCCGTATTTAATGCTATGACTTTCTATTTTATCTACATCAGTAGAAGATAATTTCATTAGCTTTCCCGCTATATTAAAGGCATCCTCACCACTTATTCTTATTATACTTATTCCTGAATTTCCAACCGCAGTGGAAATTGCCGTAATTGTATCATTCATAATGATCACTCCACTCTTCCCTTAAAATTCCGTATTTCGCACTATCATAATATTCATCATTGTAATATCTTACTTTTTCTAATTCTGGCTTCCTGTAACATACCTAGCTTTTCAGTTTGCCTTCATCATTCTAATATTTCCCATTCCCGGAACATTTTATTTAGCTACACTTTCTTATCCCATACTATCACAAATTCCCTATATATACAATAAAAATCCCCGCAAAACCATCAACTGGTTCTACAGGGATACTTTACTATACTTCTTCATCCAAATCGTAATCAATCTTGTTATACTTCTTAGAATAATTCTTATTATAACCACTCTTGTGAAAAAGGCTTTTCTTCCATAAGGCTTCTTGCTATAGCCCTTGTTGTATCTGCTGTTATAGTAAGATTTTCCTTCATTCTTTGGCTTAACTACAACCTTACGGTAAGGATCAGCACCCTCGCTGTAGGTCTCACAATCAGGATCTCCCTGAAGAGCAGAATGAATTATTCTTCTTTCAAATGAATTCATAGGCTCAAGTGAAACGGCCTTTCCGGTTCTCTTAACCTTAGATGCTATATTCTTAGCTAAGTTCTCGAGAGTCTCTTTTCTTCTTACTCTATAGTTTTCAGAATCAAGCTTAACCTTTACATATTCACTGCAATCCTTGTTGATTGCAAGGCTAACAATATACTGAAGTGAATCAAGAGTCTGTCCGCGCTTTCCTATAAGAACTCCCATATCCTCAGCCTTCACATCAATTGTAAGCTCATTTTCAGCAGAATCAAATTCCACATTTATAGCAGCCTCAAGATTCATAGCGTTAAACACATCTGTAAGGAATTTAACAGCGTCAGCCTTAGCCTTTTCCTGTCTTTCAGAAGATACAGGCTCGCCCTTATCATTCTCATCAAATTTCTTTTTAGGCTTTCTATGCTCTTCAGCTGCAGGCTTATTTTCACTCTTAGCCTCAGTATGTGCTTTAACCGTAGCAGGTCTTTCCTGTCTAACTTCTTTTTTCTGAGGCATAGAAATAGGTTTTGATTCTTTAACCTCCTTGAATCTAACCCTTATCTTTGCATCGTGCTTTCCAATAAACCCTAAGAAACCTGCGCTTTCCTTCTCAAGCACTTCCACATCCATCTTATCAGTGGTTGTTCCAAGCCTTATAAGACCTTCATTTATGGCATCGTCAACTGTTTTTGCTGAAATCTCAATCCATTCATTACTCATAATCTACCCTCCAATACCTAGTCTCTCTTTAACATATTGGCTACATCTGAAATATTGGCAGCCTTATATTCACCCTCGCGCTTTTTATAGTCCGTTATCTTGTAGTTGTTCTTTGCCTTAATTGTAATCCCCTTTTCAGTGCTCTTTGGAGCCTCAGAAGAATCATCATCAATCTTCTTTGTATTTGTGGCCGCTATGGATCTGGTTGAAGTATTTGCAAACTGATTAAATTTCTCAGCCACAGGCGCTTCTCCCCTTTTCGCACGAAGCTTTGCAGCCTTTTCCTGATTCTTTCTTATCATTTCATCAACGTCAACATTTTCAAGCATCTTGTTGAAGAAATACTGCTGGATAATCATAAATATACTACCTGCAATCCAGTATACACCGATACCGATTGGGAAGGTAATACAGAAGAAAGCCTGCATAAATGGCATGAAGTTCATCATTCCCTTATTAAGCGCAGCAGCCTGATCATTTCCATTTGTCTGTGGCTGATTCTTCACCATCTGCTTACCGTTGATATACTGAAGTACACCTGCAAGCAGTGGTACTATAAGTGTAAGAGGCTTAGCAAATCCCGGTACATCCGATATTGAAAAAAGTCCGAATACACTGTTAATATGCTCTATCTCAGCTGAATTAGTGGCTATTACGTTTGAAATACCACTAAAACTTGTTTTAAGTGCCTCCCATTTGTCATGGTTAAATGTAGCAAGTACATCTATTACAGAGTTTAATATAGTAGTTTTATCGCCCTCTGTAACCAGTTTAACTGTATTGCTGTTAGCTATCTCAGTTAAAGTAGCGGCATAATTGCTCTGTCCCATAAGAGGAGTAGCTATATTCTCATACAAGCTTCTTATAGCTGGCATGTAAGCAGGCATACTCTGAACTATTCTATAAAGACCGAACATGATAGGAAGCGTAATAAGAATAGGCAGACAGCCCGCAAGTGGATTTGAGCCATATTTCTCATATACCGCCTGAGTTTCCTGCTGCATCCTTCTCTGTGACTCAGGATCACGCTTTCCCTTGTATTTCTTAGTTATTTCCTGAAGTTCAGGACTCATTCTTGAAGTGAGCTTGCCTACTTTCTGCTGTTTATAATACATAGGCATCATCAAAGCTCTCATTATAAATGTAAATAATAAGATACAAATAGCTGCATTTTCTATACCGATTGCAGAAAATACAGAATAAATCCCATTCATTATGTATGCAAGTATTCTTGCAATAGGGCCCACTATAGCACCATTATACTGTGTCAGTGCAAATACCTGTTGGATCAAACTACCGTCCTCCTAAATCTTTCATTAAGGTACAAAATCGACACCGCCCTTAGACAGAGGATGACATCTCATAATTCTCTTTACAGCCAAATAAGAGCCCTTTAAGGCTCCATACTTTTCAATAGCCTGTACGGCGTAGGTTGAACAAGATGGAATGAAACCTGCACATTGGGGCCCCTTTATAAGGAGATATATGATTTTTTTATAAATTTTTTTATTAAAAATATAAGAAATTTCTTTATCAATTATTATCATCTCTTTTCTCATTAAGCAAGTGATGCAATTTACAAAAGGTGAATATAAGCACTCTCTACATCTGCATATTTCTTATCTTTAATATTTCCTCTGGCTATAATAACGATATCATAACCTTTTTTAACAATCTCTTTGTTAAGCCTCACGCTTTCCCTTATTAATCTGGTTGCTCTATGTCTGACTACACTGTTGCCAACCTTTTTACTAACTGATATTCCTATCCTGTTACTATTTGTTTCATTGTTATACACATACATAACCAGATATTTGTTGGCAAAAGATTTACCGTAGTCATAGACTCTTTTGAATTCTGTCGAATTCTTCAACGAATTAGGTAACATATTTTTCCCTGATAAACAAACGGACACCGGCAAGGCCTGTGTCCTTATTGTAACTGATTATGCAGATAATTTCTTTCTACCCTTAGCTCTTCTTCTAGCTAATACTCTTCTGCCATCAGCTGTCTTCATTCTCTTGCGGAATCCATGAACCTTTGATCTCTGCCTCTTCTTAGGCTGGAATGTCATCTTCATTTGGTACACCTCCTTAATAAAATCAAATATTACGATTAAATACAATCAACCCTTATAATATCAGCATTTTAAGCGAAAAAAATCAAGAAAAACTTTCATTTTTTTAATTCTACATTTTATAGAATATATTTTTTTCAACTTATCCACATTCATTCTACAGCGATGTACTCACTTATCCACAATTTGTTTTTATAAGTTGTGGATAAATTATATTTTAATAAATTTTTAGGATATTTATTACTTTCTACTCCTATAAAATCATGTTTATAAATTTATTCTACTGTTGTTGACAACTTTTGACTTAATACTAAATTGACAGGATTTCCACAACTTATCAACATTTTATTGTGGATAAGTTGAATAAGTATATATTTCTTTTAGTTGTTTTTTTCTTTGGTTTGCGATAAAATATAACAGTATAAAGAGTATTTTGTCTTATGAAACAATTAGTCAGCAAAAACTGGGATGCGATACTGGAAATGCTTAAAAATGATTTTGAGATAAAGCCGGTATTATTTAAAACCTTCATCGAGCCTCTTAAGGTATATGACGAGGATGATGATAAGGTAACTATTCTTTTAGATGATGATGTATACCAGCATTACGATTCTTATATAAAGGAAAAGTTCTATACCTTTATAAAGAACTCCATTGAGGCTGTTACGGGGAAATCATACAGTCTTGATTTCATATCTAAGGAAGACCTTGAATCCTATGATACTGAAAAAAGCGAGAATAATCAGCTTATAGAGAGGGCTGCAAGTGCAAATCTCAATCCTAACTATACCTTTGATACCTTTGTAGTCGGACCTAACAATGACTTTATTGCAGCCGCTGCAAAGGCTGTAGCAAAGGATCCTAATACGGACTGGAACCCTCTTTTTATATACGGCGGAGTTGGACTTGGAAAGACTCACCTTATGCATTCTATTGCCCACTCAATCCTTGAGAATCAAAAGGATGCAAGGGTACTTTATGTTACAAGCGAGCAGTTTACAAATGAAGTTATTGAGTCTATCAAAGAGGGTGTGCTTGCCTCTACCAAGTTAAGGAAGAAATACCGCAACATAGATGCACTTCTTATCGACGATATTCAGTTTGTTATAGGAAAAGAGCGTACTGAGGAAGAATTTTTCCATACCTTCAATGACCTTTATCAGGCAGGAAAGAGAATAATCATTTCTTCAGACCGCCCTCCTAAGGACTTTACAAATATTGAAGACAGAATAAAGTCAAGATTTGGTAATGGTATGATGGCTGAGATAAATCCTCCTGACTATGAGACCAGAATGGCTATCTTAAAGAAGCGCTGTGAGCTTGAACACGAGCATCTAAGTGATGAGATTCTCGACTACATAGCTACCAATGTTAATTCAAATATAAGAGAGCTTGAGGGTGCTTATAAGAAAGTTACCGCCCTCAATAAGCTTGTAAATGTCAACACCGAGGCCACTCTTGATATAGCTAAGAATGCCTTAAAGGACATTATCAACCCAAATGTTAAAAATGTAATTACCATTGATAGTATTATAGATGTAGTTGCAAGCCACTATGAGCTTTCAATTGACCAGATATGTTCTGCCAACAGAAGCGACAATGTAGCTTATCCTAGGCAGATTGCCATGTACTTATGTAAGCAGCTTACACCTGCTTCTCTTAAGGAAATAGCTGCAAAAGCTTGGCAAAAAAGACCATTCTACCATACTACATGGGATTAAGAAGATAGAAGAAGACTTAGAGGCTGAAAAAAAGGCTAATAAGAACGATTTGTCCAATAAACTGGATGTAATAACCAAGCTTATTTCTTCTTAAAACACTGTGTATAACTTTGTGATAAATTTTAGTATAATATGTGAAACTTTGTTTTATAAGCTGTGAATAGTTATTTTTGCGTAAATTTATTTTCCACAGTCTTATAAAATGCGTAAAAATACTGGTTTTAACTGTTTTTACGCTTATAACCATATCCACGTGACCTACTACTACTAGGTATATATTATATCTATATTGGAATTATCCACCCTGACAAGAACAACTACCACTAAGGAGAAACTAATGTTAATAAGAGTAAATCAAAGTGATTTAATTAAAAGCATAAATATCGTAATTAAGGCTATTTCTACCAAAACCACCTTACCTATACTTGAATGTATAGTTATTAAGACAGTAGATAATAGCATCAAGTTAATTGCCAATGATATGGAACTTGGCATTGAAACCATAGTGATGGGTGAGGTTGTTGAAAATGAAGTATAGCCCTTAACTCAAGACTATTTTTCTGATATAGTGAGAAAGCTTCCAAACAACATAGTTTGAAATTAGGGACTGATAATAATTATAAGGCTACTATCAAAATGCGGAAAGTCAGTATTTACAATATCAGGACAAAGTATTGAAGAATTCCCTATTCTTCCTGAAATAGAGAAGATTAAGAGCATTACACTTTCACAGTTTTACTCTTAAGGAAATGATTAGACAGACATTATTTTCAATTTCAAATAATGAAAAACATGAAAGGTAATGACAGGTGAACTTCTTGAGGTTAACAATAATAACCTTAGAATCATAGCTCTTGACGGACATAGAATCTCTATAAGAAAGACAGCAATTGAGGGTGAACACGAGAATATAAAGGCAGTTGTACCCGGTAAGACTCTCAGTGAAATAAGTAAGATTCTATCAAGTGAGGTAGCTGACGAGGTAGTTATTTATTTTTCAAACAAGCATATAGTATTTGAATTTAGCAGCACTACAGTTAATTCAAGGCTGATTGACGGAGAATTCTACAATGTAGACCAGATGATTTCAAGTGATTATGAGACTAAGATAAATGTAAACAGAAGAGAATTGCTTGAAAATATGGATTCTGCCCTTCCTTTCATTACTGAAAAGGAGAAAAAGCCTGTAATACTCAATTTAAGTGAAAAATAACCTAAACTTAAGTATCAAGACCACAGTAGGAAATATGAATACTGATATGGAGCTTACTAAAGAGGGTAAAGACATAATTATAGGCTTCAATCCAGTTCTTATTATGGATGCGCTCAAGGTAATTGAAGATGAAAACATAGACATTTTCCTCTTCAATCCAAAGGCACCTATGCTTTATTAAAAAAATAAAGAGGAGAGTTATTTATACATAATTCTTCCTGTAAACTTCAATTCTGAAGACATTTAACTTGAATTCTATTCAAAATGGAGGTATCTATGCAGATTGTTAAAATAAAAGACGAACATATCAAATTAGGGCAGCTTATAAAGCTTGCAGGTTTGGTGGATAACGGAGTTGAGGCAAAATACGCCATTCAGAACAGTCTTGTACTTGTAAACGGTCAGATAGATACCAGAAGGGGCAGAAAGATAGTTCCGGGAGACATTGTTAAATTTAAGGATGAAGAGATAAAGGTAGAGGCAAATGATAATTAAGTCTCTTGCACTTAATGATTTTAGAAATATACAAGATATGAATATTGAGTTTGATAAAGGGACTCAACATTATATATGGTGACAATGCACAGGGAAAGACAAATATACTTGAGTCTATCTATGTTGCAGGAACTACAAGGTCACACAAGGGCAGTAAAGACAAAGGAAATGATAAGAATAGGAGAGGATGAGGCTCATATAAGGCTTATTTTGGAAAAAAAGATGATTTGGATAGAAAAAAATAGACATGCATCTTAAAAAGTAAGTCTAAAGGAGTTGCAATCGATGGAATTCCTGTTCACCGCTCTACTGATGTATTTGGCATAGTTTCGCTTATTTTCTTCTCTCCTGAGGACCTTAGCATGATAAAGGACGGTCCTGCTGAAAGAAGAAGATTCATAGATATGGAGCTGTCTCAGATAGAAAAGATATATTTGTATAATCTTTCAAAATATAATAAAATATTATTACAAAGAAATAATCTTCTTAAACAGATATATGCAGATAACAGGCTTTCAGACACCCTTGATATATGGGATGAACAGCTTGTGACTACAGGCACTGAGATTATAAAGAGCAGAAGAAAATTCATAGGTGAGTTGGGAAAGATAATAAAGCCTATCCATGAAAGGCTTACCGGTGGAAAAGAAGAACTTGAGATAGAGTACAATCCAAATGTTACTGAAGAGGATTTTAGAGATAGATTAAAATCAGGCAGAAACAGTGACATTTACCAGAAAACTACCCTGACAGGTCCTCAAAGAGATGACATAACCTTTTATATCAATAAAAATGATGTGAGAAAATACGGCTCACAGGGACAGCAAAGGAGTACGGCTCTTTCACTTAAGCTCTCTGAGATTGAGCTTTTTAAGGTTAAAACAGGTGATAATCCCATTTTATTATTAGACGATGTGCTTTCAGAACTGGACAGAAGCAGGCAGGATTATCTCATTGAAAGTATAGGAGATATCCAGACTATCATTACCTGTACAGGTCTTGAGGAATTTGTTGAAAATAAAAAGGCTAACGGACGAATATATAAGATAAACAGCGGTAAAATAGATAAAAGTGAGGTGTAAAAATGAGTGCAGAATACGGAGCTGATCAGATTCAGATACTTGAAGGGCTTGAGGCGGTTAGAAAAAGACCGGGTATGTACATAGGATCTACTTCTCTTAAGGGACTTCATCACCTTGTATATGAGATAGTAGATAATTCTGTTGACGAGGCTCTGGCAGGAGAATGCAGCCATATAGAAGTATTTATCAATGAGGATAATTCTATAACTGTAGTAGATGACGGAAGAGGTATTCCTGTTGGAATTAACAAAAAGTCAGGTCTTCCTGCGGTTCAGGTTGTATTTACCGTTCTTCATGCCGGTGGAAAGTTCGGCGGCGGTGGATACAAGGTATCAGGAGGACTTCACGGAGTAGGTGCTTCCGTTGTAAATGCTCTTTCTAAATGGCTTGAGGTCTTGGTTGAAACAGACGGAAAGGCCTATAAACAGCGCTATGAAAGAGGAAAGGTAGTAACTGAACTTGAAGAATTAGGTGCTACTGACAGACATGGTACTACTGTAACATTTTTACCCGATGAAGAGATATTTGAAGATACTGTTTTTGACTATGCAACTATTAAGCAACGTCTAAGAGAAATGGCTTTCCTTACAAAGGGCCTTAGAATCAGCCTTACAGACAAAAGAGAAGAGGGTAAAAAGACTGATAGCTTCCACTATGAGGGTGGAATTATGGAGTATGTCAGCTACCTTAATAAAAATCAAACAGTTCTCTATGATAAGATTATATACTGTGAGGGAAAAAAGGGTACAGTTCAGGTAGAAGTGGCACTTCAGCACAATGATGGTTATAACGAGGGCTGCTATAGTTTCGTAAATAATATCAATACTCCTGAGGGTGGTACTCACCTTACAGGCTTTAGAAATGCGCTTACAAAGACCTTTAACGAATATGCAAAGCTTATGAAGCTTGTAAAGGAAAACGATCCGGCACTAACAGGTGAGGATATCAGAGAGGGTATGACAGCCATAGTCAGCATCAAGATACCTGAGCCGCAGTTTGAGGGACAGACTAAGCAAAAGCTTGGTAACAGCGAGGCTAGGGGAGCAGTTGAAAGCATTGCCGGTGAGCAGATTATGATTTTCCTTGAGCAGAACCCTGCTATTGGTAAGATGATAGTTGAAAAGGCATTGTTAGCTCAAAGGGCTAGGGATGCAGCAAGAAAAGCAAGGGATTTAACCAGAAGAAAGACAGCCCTTGAATATATGAATCTTCCGGGCAAGCTTGCTGACTGTTCGGATAAGAACCCTGATAACTGTGAGATTTACCTTGTAGAGGGAGATTCTGCGGGAGGTTCAGCAAAAGATGCAAGAGATAGGGCTACACAGGCTATACTTCCGCTTAGAGGTAAAATCCTTAATGTAGAAAAATCAAGACTGGATAAAATCTTAGAAAATAAAGAGATTCAGTCCATGATAACTGCCTTTGGTACAGGAATTCATGAAGACTTTGATATAACTAAGCTTAGATACAAGAAAAATCATTATAATGACTGATGCGGATATAGACGGAGCTCACATAGATACATTGATGCTCACCTTTATCTATCGTTTCATGCCTGAGCTTATAAGAAAGGGACATGTATACCTTGCACAGCCGCCTCTTTACAAGGTGGAAAAGGGCAACAAAATCTGGTATGCATACAATGATAAAGAGCTTGAGAACATAATGTCTGAAATCGGAAGGGATAGCAACAATAAGATTCAGCGTTATAAAGGTCTTGGAGAAATGGATGCAGAACAGCTTTTAGGGAGACAACTATGGATCCTGAAAGGCGTGTGCTTCTCAAGGTTATGATGGATGAAGAAAATGCTTCTGAGATAGATTTAACCTTTAATACCCTTATGGGAGACAAGGTTGAGCCAAGACGAGAGTTCATCGAGCAGAATGCAAAGTATGTAAGGAATTTGGATATATAAAACCAGATTATTAAAAATAAAACGACTAAGTTTAAATAATTCCTCATAAGTCACAGACCTGTTGTTTCGAATAACACAATAGAATACTGTATTTTTGGGTCTGTGACCATAGGATATTACCAAACAATTGCAAAATATTTAGTCTAAACCGAAATAACTAAATAAATCAATATCAAATAATATAACTTATAATTAGTAGTAAAACTAATATAAATAAAGTAACTCCTGCAAACTGGCAACTTATTCAGTATAAATCAGAACAATCTGATGAACTGTAACTTTTCCAACTTTCAGTAATTTTCATAAACTAATTCATATTTGAAAAAAAGTACAGTAAGCTATTAGTAAAAGAATTGAGCATTCTATTATAAATTCAACCATATAATCACCTCCATTATCATCAGTATATTACAAAATAAGATTTTTCTAAAAGTATGTTATTTAATTTGAATTTATGGTATAATACTGTATTAGAGTGAGAAAACTGAAATTTGAGACTTATATAAATATTTCAAGGAAAAGGATAAGAGAATGGACGAGAATATTTTTGACAGGATTAACGAAGTAGACTTAAAGAAGACTATGGAAGATTCCTACATAGACTATGCTATGTCAGTAATTGCGTCTCGTGCCCTTCCTGATGTGAGGGACGGACTTAAGCCTGTACAAAGAAGAATACTGTATGCAATGAAGGAGCTTTCCAATACTCCTGATAAGCCACATAGAAAATGTGCCAGAATTGTCGGCGATACCATGGGTAAATATCACCCACATGGAGACAGTTCTATTTATGGAGCCCTTGTAAATCTTGCTCAGAGCTGGTCTACCAGGTATATGCTTGTAGACGGACATGGAAACTTCGGCTCTGTGGACGGAGACAGGGGCAGCAGCTATGAGGTACACAGAGGCAAGGCTTAGCAAGATTTCCGTGGAAATGCTTTCTGACATTGAAAAGGATACAGTTGATTTCACTCCTAACTTCGATGAAACAGAAAAAGAGCCTACAGTGCTTCCATCAAGATATCCTAACCTCCTTGTAAATGGAGCATCAGGTATAGCAGTTGGTATGGCTACCAATATTCCTGCCTCAAACCTTACAGAGGTTATAGATGCAGTAAACAAGATAATAGACAATAAGGTGTTAGAAGACAGAGATACCGAAATAGATGAAATACTTCAGATAGTGAAAGGTCCTGACTTCCCTACAGGTGCGCACATCTTAGGAAGAACCGGTATAGAAGAGGCTTACAGGACAGGGAAGAGGCAAGATTATAGTTCGTGCGGTGACAGACATAGAGCCTATGGCAAATGGCAAAGAAACCGCATAGTTGTGACCGAACTACCTTATCTTGTCAATAAAGCAAGACTCATAGAGTACATTGCCGACTATGGTAAAAAAATAAGAGAATAGATGGAATTACCGAGTGCGTGATGAGTCAAACAGAAGTGGTATGCGCATTTTGTATCGAGTTAAGGCGTGATGTAAATCCAAATATCATTCTCAAAAAAATTATATAAACACACCCAGCTTCAGACTACCTTCGGCACCAATATGCTCAGGCTTGTAAATAATGAGCCTGTGGTTATGAACCTTAAAGCAAATGCTTGGTTTCTACCTTGAGCATCAGGAAAATGTAGTAAGAAGAAGAAGTCAGTACGAGCTTAACAAGGCAGAAGAGAGAGCCCATATATTAAAGGGACTGCTTATGGCTCTGGATTATATAGATGAAGTTATAAGCATAATCAGAGGTTCAAAGACTACTGCAGAGGCAAAAAGAAAAAAACTCATTGAGAGATTCAGCCTTGATGATGTACAGGCTCAGGCTATAGTGGATATGCGTCTTAGAGCTCTTACAGGTCTCGAAAGAGAGAAGCTTCAGGGCGAATATGACAGCTTACAGGAAAGAATTAAAGAATTAAAAGAAATACTTGCGGATGTCAAGAAATTACTTGGAGTAATAAAAGAAGAAATAAATGTAATACGTGATAAATACGGTGATGAAAGAAGAAGCCAGATAGTAGCTGACGATTCAGACATTACCAATGATGACCTCATTCTGATGAAAATACCGTAATTGCAATGACAAATATGGGCTACATCAAGAGAATGACAACTGATAATTTCAAAAGCCAGAATAGAGGCGGTAAGGGAATTAAGGGAATGCAGACCATTGAGGAGGATTTTATAGAAGATCTTCTTATGACTACAACCCACCACTATATACTTTTCTTTACCAACAAAGGCAGAGTGTACAGGCTTAAAGCTTATCAGATACCGGAAGCCAGCCGTACCGCCAGAGGAACAGCCATGGTAAATCTCTTGCAGCTTCAGCCGGAGGAGCAGGTAACCGCAGTTATAAACATCAGAAAAGAAAAGACTGACGGATATTTATTTATGGCTACAAAGAGGGGAATAGTTAAAAAGACTGCCCTTAGTGAATATGCAAATATAAGAAAGACAGGCTTGCAGGCTATTAATCTAAGAGAAGATGATGACCTCATAGAAGTAAAGCTTACTAATAATGAAAATGATGTCTTCCTTATAACAAAGAACGGAATGTGCATCAGATTTAACGAAAAAGATGTACGTCCTACAGGCAGAGCTTCTATGGGTGTAATTGGTATGACCATAGACGATACCGATGAAATAGTGGCTATGCAGCTTGACGATCAGGGTGAACAGCTCCTTATAGTCTCTGAAAATGGACTTGGAAAGAGAACTTCAATATCTGAATTTACCACCCAGCACCGTGGAGGAAAGGGTGTTAAATGCTACAAGATAGTGGAGAAGACAGGACTTGTAATAGGTGCTAAGTCAGTAAATGACAATAACGAGATTATGCTCATTACAAAGGCCGGCATCATTATCCGTATGGCAGTTGAAAGCATCTCTGTACTTGGAAGAATTACATCAGGTGTTAAGCTTATGAATGTAGACGGAGACAACGTGATTGCTAAGATTGCAAAGGTGCGTGAGGATGACAAGGCAGTAGCCGGAGAAGAAACAGACGAAGCTAAAGAAGGTAATAATTAGTATTAATTTATTGAAAATACTACATAAACTTGAAAATGCTAAGTAAGGGATGAAACTCAGACTTAGCATTTTTTTAATAGAAAACGAGGTTTATATGTTGTTTGAAGAAATTATGGAAAGATACAGTGATAAGAAGATAATAAGTCTATGCAAGAAGCTGATAAAAAATGTTCATTTGGAAGCGGCGTGGATGCAGACTTATTTATGTGAACTTGCTTATAGGCTGTATGTTATGGGAGCTAAGGAAGATGCTTTAAAGGTTTGTGAGTATACTAATATAAATATTCCAAACAAAGTAAACTATAGAGTATGGGATTTTATTCTACTTATATGGGGGCTTGAGGCATATATATATAATGAAGATGGGAGAACAGAAGAGAAGGAATACAGGGTATCACTGATGAAAAAAGTGTGGTCAACGCCGAAAAATGAATCAGATACCAAAGAAAAGGCTTGGGCTTTTATGCAGAAAATATTTGCAAGAAAAACTTTTGAAGATGTTTGTGATATACAGGCAATAGAAGAAGCTGAGGCAGAAGGCAACAAGAAATCAGCCAATGCAGCGCGTTTAACTGCACTTTACAACATGATTGGATATGGGATAACAGGCTTTTTGTCCGGAGTTAGTTAATAACAGGGATGAGCTTGAAGCAAAGATAAGGGGAATACGTTATCTGTCTACAGTAAATTCTAACTTTGTAGGGCTAAAATTAGTTGCTGAACGCAAAAACTGATACGTCCAACTCGCTCCGGGCATCCACTTGCATACGCCAACGCGCTCGCTGAGCATTATCACTTTTGCTGTCATCCGTTATCTTTCACACAGTGACGCTCCGAATGATAACATTTCAGACTCCTCCGGCATCCGCTTCGCTCCGCCTAATGCGCTCGCTTAGAATTTATCATTCGGAGCTGGCTACCGTAAATCTATACAAAAATAACTAGAATACCAAATGAAAGACAGCCACCTCACCAGCTTTGTGGCTGATGTGCTGTTTGTAGTTATTCATCAATTAAACAGCCGGAACTAATAATATCAGCATAGTTCGCCGTTTTCCACTCTGACTTCGTGCTTCGCACTCGTCACTCGTGGACGGCTATTATATATAACAGGACTAACACATTAGCTTCATTGCTTCGCAATTTTGCCTAGTGCTAGTCGCTCTAAGCGACGCATCAGGTTTTTCGTCAACGGAAAATTCTTAAGCAGCATCTTACAGAAAAAGCCGAGCGAGTCTGGACATTTATTGTAGTGGAAGCGTCCAATAGGTCAGTCATAACACAATAGCCCTACAAATTAGAATTTATGGAGTTAAAAACATAGTTATTTTAGAAATGAATCTGAATGATATTGAAGAGTATTAAAGTTATACATTGATTATTATAATAATTACGAAGGATATTGCTGGACCAGAGAGAAAAGCAAGAAAAAGAGCTTGAACAAGTATTATCTATGATGGATTCTTTTTCATTGATTATGAAAACAGAAGAAGATAGTTATTGGTTTGCTATGGGATATTTTTGAAAACAGTATGATGACATTAGGATACACTTTGGAAGAAATTATTATTGCAGCAGAATATCAGCGAGGATATGGAAAGTCTTTTTGTTAAAAGAGATTGAAACTAGAAAGTTAGAGAAAAGGGTGTTTGTTGCATAGAGTTGCAAGCAGTCAATGATGAATTACATAGAAAAAATACTACACTAAAGCAGGATATAGTGCTAATTTCATAATTAAGTAAAATGGTTTAAGGAAGAAAATTAGATTATATAGGAGAAATTAAAATATAACACTATATATAGGTAGAAACAAAACCATGACCACAAATTGTATTAAATGAGCAAACAATTAATAAAAATTTTAAAAAGCTGTTGACATTAACTTTCTCTTTTGATACACTTATATATGCATTCGCTTAGCGAGTGTATAAAACTTTATAGTTATAATCGCATTGTTCGGTTTTTGGAGAAATACTCAAGAGGCCGAAGAGGCGCCCCTGCTAAAGAGGTGTAGGTCGCGCAAGCGGCGCGAGGGTTCGAATCCCTCTTTCTCCGTTCCTTTTTTCAAATTAAATTAAAAATAATTAAAAAAAGGTGTTGACAGGAGCCAGACGATGTGATAGAATAACAAAGCTGAATTGCGAAAAGCAAATAAGCAATCAGAACCTTGATAACTAAATAGTGAGACAATCTTGAAAATTCAAACGAACGCGTATGAGTAGTAATACTTGTACACCTTTAAAAAACAGTAAAAATTATCGACTTTAGCCGGTCGATAACGGAATAAGCAAGAGATGATAAATGTCAGCTTGTTCTGACGAAAGGCAAACTACTTTATATGAGAGTTTGATCCTGGCTCAGGATGAACGCTGGCGGCGTGCCCTAACTATGCAAGTCGAACGGAGATTACGGACGGAAGTTTTCGGATGGAAGACTGTAATTCTTAGTGGCGGACGGGTGAGTAACGCGTGGGCAACCTGCCCTATACAGGGGGATAGCAGCTGGAAACGGCTGGTAAGACCGCATAAGTCGGCGAGACCGCATGGTTTTGTCGGGAAATGAGCAATCAGGTATAGGATGGGCCCGCGTCCGATTAGCCAGTTGGCAGGGTAAAAGCCTACCAAAGCAACGATCGGTAGCCGGACTGAGAGGTCGGACGGCCACATTGGGACTGAGACACGGCCCAAACTCCTACGGGAGGCAGCAGTGGGGGATATTGCACAATGGAGGAAACTCTGATGCAGCGACGCCGCGTGAGTGAAGAAGTATTTCGGTATGTAAAGCTCTATCAGCAGGGAAGATGATGACGGTACCTGACTAAGAAGCCCCGGCTAACTACGTGCCAGCAGCCGCGGTAATACGTAGGGGGCAAGCGTTATCCGGATTTACTGGGTGTAAAGGGAGCGCAGGCGGTTTGGCAAGTTGAGAGTGGAAGCAGGGGGCTCAACCCCCTGACTGCTCCCAAAACTGTTAAACTTGAGTATGGGAGAGGCAGGCGGAATTCCTAGTGTAGCGGTGAAATGCTTAGATATTAGGAAGAACACCGGTGGCGAAGGCGGCCTGCTGGACCAAAACTGACGCTGAGGCTCGAAAGCGTGGGTAGCAAACAGGATTAGATACCCTGGTAGTCCACGCTGTAAACGATGAATACTAGGTGCTGGGAGGCATAAGCCTTTCGGTGCCGTCGCAAACGCATTAAGTATTCCACCTGGGGAGTACGTTCGCAAGAATGAAACTCAAAGGAATTGACGGGGACCCGCACAAGCGGTGGAGCATGTGGTTTAATTCGACGCAACGCGAAGAACCTTACCCGGTCTTGAGATCCTCCTGAATACAGGGGTAATGCCTGTAGTCCTTCGGGACAGGAGAGACAGGTGGTGCATGGTTGTCGTCAGCTCGTGTCGTGAGATGTTGGGTTAAGTCCCGCAACGAGCGCAACCCCTATTTTTAGTAGCCAGCGGTTCGGCCGGGCACTCTAGAAAGACTGCCGAGGATAACTCGGAGGAAGGCGGGGATGACGTCAAATCATCATGCCCCTTATGACCGGGGCTACACACGTGCTACAATGGCAGTTACAGAGGGAAGCGAAGGTGAGCCGGGCAAATCTCAGAAAAGGCTGCCTCAGTTCGGATTGTAGTCTGCAACTCGACTACATGAAGCTGGAATCGCTAGTAATCGCGAATCAGAATGTCGCGGTGAATACGTTCCCGGGTCTTGTACACACCGCCCGTCACACCATGGGAGTCGGAAATGCCCGAAGTCAGTGGCCTAACCGCAAGGGAGGAGCTGCCGAAGGCAGGTCTGGTGACTGGGGTGAAGTCGTAACAAGGTAGCCGTATCGGAAGGTGCGGCTGGATCACCTCCTTTCTAAGGAAGAAGAAGTAGAGATTGTCTTACTGTCTAGTTATCAACGAGATAACTTTAATACGTCTAGTGGCGATGCGTCTAGGGGTCACACCCGTTCTCATCCCGAACACGAAGGTTAAGGCCTAGGCGGCCGATGGTACTGCACTGGAGACGGTGTGGGAGAGTAGGTGGTTGCTAGATTTATGGGGGTATAAGCTCAGTTGGGAGAGCACCTGCCTTGCAAGCAGGGGGTCAAGGGTTCGAATCCTTTATCTCCACTCAGGATATTATCCTGAAATGTACCTTGAAAAACTGCATACCGAACAAATATTTGTGCAAGTATGATTTCATTTAAGAAGTTGTACAGCTAGATATGAAACAACATCGAGACATTGAATTCTTGATTGCAGGTCTAAGACAAGTGGGATTTGAATTAATAAAACAATGTATTATTAAAAGATTTAATACTGATACGCTAGTCAGTGTTAAATTAAAAGAGAACCATAATAAGTTATCTAAAATACCGTTGAGATGGGTCACTCATGAAATGCTACGCATTTCCTGCTCGTGATAGGCGTTTCGTGAAAACGCCTCCTCCACGACGTATACACCGTCGTCTGCAAGCGAGCTTGCGCCGCCGGAGATACCGTGGCAATCCCATCTCAACTAAGGTCAAGTTACAAAGGGCGCAGGGGCGGATGCCTTGGCACCAGGAGCCGAAGAAGGACGTGATAAGCTGCGAAAAAGCTGCGAGGGAGCAAATATCCATTGATCCGCAGGTATCCGAATGGAAACCCGGCAGAAAGAACTTCTGTCACCGTATGATGAATCCATAGTCATACGGAGGGAACCCGGCGAACTGAAACATCTAAGTAGCCGGAGGAAGAGGAAGAAACATCGAATCCTAAGTAGTGGCGAGCGAAAGGGGACGAAGCCCAAACCAAGGATTTATCCTTGGGGTGAGGACCACATACGAAGAAAGCAGTAGGTAGCAGAACGGTTTTGGGAAAGCCGGCTCAAAGAGTAGAAAGCCTCGTATGCGAAACAGACTGTGATTCAGTGGTATCCGGAGTACTACGGGACACGAGAAACCCCGTAGGAAGCAGGGGGGACCACCCCCCAAGGCGAAATACTACCTGGTGACCGATAGAGTATAGTACCGTGAGGGAAAGGTGAAAAGAACCCCGGGAGGGGAGTGAAAGAGAACCTGAAACCCTGTGTCTACAAGCTGCGGAAGAGCGACTAACGCTCGACCGTGTACTTTTTGTAGAACGGTCCGGCGAGTTGCCGTTGCTGGCAGGTTAAGTACTTAAGGTACGGAGCCGAAGGGAAACCAAGTCTTAATAGGGCGGTAAGTCAGTAACGGCAGACCCGAAACCGGGTGACCTACCCATGGCCAGGATGAAGTCTGCGTAAAAGTGGATGGAGGTCCGAACACACGTCTGTTGAAAAAGGCGGTGATGAGCTGTGGGTAGCGGAGAAATTCCAATCGAACTCGGAGATAGCTGGTTCTCCCCGAAATAGCTTTAGGGCTAGCCTCGGTATAGTCTAATGGAGGTAGAGCACTGAATCGCTGCGGGGGCGTCAAAGTCTACCAATGCGTATCAAACTCCGAATGCCATATAGATGTTTACCGGGAGTCAGACTGTATGAGATAAGTCGGACAGTCAAAAGGGAAACAGCCCAGACCATCTGCTAAGGTCCCAAAGTGTATGTTAAGTGGTAAAGGATGTGGGGTTTCGAAGACAACTAGGATGTTGGCTCAGAAGCAGCCATTCATTCAAAGAGTGCGTAATAGCTCACTAGTCGAGAGGTCCTGCGCCGAAAATGTCCGGGGCTGAAACATAACACCGAAGCAATGGAATATACCGTAAGGTATGTTGGTAGGGGAGCATTGATAACACGAAGAAGCGGTACCGTAAGGAGCCGTGGAGAGTTATCAAGAGAGAATGCCGGAATGAGTAGCGAGATGAAGGTGAGAATCCTTCAGGCCGTATATCCAAGGTTTCAGGGTGAAAGCTGATCTTCCCTGGGAAGTCGGGACCCTAAGCTCAGGCTGAGAAGCGTAGGGCGATGGACAACTGGTTGATATTCCAGTACCTGGCTGTCAGAAATGTGGGGACACGGAGATTCAGGGAAGTGCCTGTAAAGGATTCAGGTGCAAGCATGGTTTATGCCGGGCAGGCAAATCCGCCCGGGTAAGTGGACTGTGTGATGCGGACCGAAATATAAGTAGGGAAGCTTCTGGGAGAGCCGTCGAGAAAAGCCGCTATTGTGCAGCCAGAGCCCGTACCGTAAACCGACACAGGTGGATGGGGAGAGTATCCCAAGGCCGGCGGGAGAAGCATTGTTAAAGGAACTCGGCAAAATGGCCCCGTAAGTTCGCGATAAGGGGGTGCCTGTAGAGATACAGGCCGCAGAGAATAGGCTCAAGCAACTGTTTAGCAAAAACACAGGTCTATGCGAAACCGTGGGTGATGTATATGGGCTGACGCCTGCCCAGTGCTGGAAGGTTACAGGGAGGTGCCAGAGCAATCCGAAGGTACGAACTAAGCCCCAGTAAACGGCGGCCGTAACTATAACGGTCCTAAGGTGGCGAAATTCCTTGTCGGGTAAGTTCCGACCCGCACGAAAAGGCGTAATGATTTGAGCGCTGTCTCAACAATGCACCCGGTGAAATTGAAGTACCAGTGAAGATGCTGGTTACCTGCGCCAAGACGGAAAGACCCCTATGGAGCTTTACTCCATCTTGGTACTGGGATTAGATATATGATGTACAGGATAGGGTGGGAGACTAGAAGCAGGGACGCCAGTTTCTGCTGAGTCAATGTTGGGATACCACCCTTCGTATCTGGTTTCTAACCTTTGCCCGTTATCCGGGCAGGGGACAATGCCAGGAGGGAGTTTGACTGGGGCGGTCGCCTCCGAAAGTGTATCGGAGGCGCTCAAGAGTTCCCTCAGAATGGTTGGAAACCATTCGCAGAGTGTAAAGGCAGAAGGGAGCTTGACTGCGACACCGACAGGTGGAGCAGGTACGAAAAGTAGGACTTAGTGATCCGGTGGTATGTAAGTGGGAATGCCATCGCTCAACGGATAAAAAGCTACCCTGGGGGATAACAGGCTTATCACTCCCAGAGTTCACATCGACGGGTGGTTTGGCACCTCGATGTCGGCTCATCGCATCCTAGGGGCTGTAGTAGGTCCCAAGGGTTGGGCTGTTCGCCCATTAAAGCGGTACGCGAGCTGGGTTCAGAACGTCGTGAGACAGTTCGGTCCCTATCTGGCGCAGGCGCAGGATATTTGAGGAGAGCCGTCCTTAGTACGAGAGGACCGGGATGGACGAACCGCTGGTAGACCAGTTGCGGTGCCAGCTGCACGGCTGGGAAGCCAAGGGTTTGGCAGGGATAAACGCTGAAGGCATCTAGGCGTGAAGCCCCTCCAAGATAAGATATCCCATAGCGTAGGCTAATAAGACCCTTAGAGAGTATGAGGGTTGATAGGGTCAGTGGTGTAAGCGGAGTAATCCGTGTGCCTTCTGATACTAATAGGTCGAAGGCTTGACCAAAGAAAAAGGAAAGATGTTGATTCGGTTGCAGTTTTCAAGGTATATTAGTTGGCCCAATGGCTCAGTTGGTTAGAGCGCTGCCCTGTCACGGCAGAGGTCGCGGGTTCGAAGTCCCTTGGGTCGTTAATATCTTCGGATATTATTTATGGGGTCTTAGCTCAGCTGGGAGAGCATCTGCCTTACAAGCAGAGGGTCACAGGTTCGAGCCCTGTAGGCCCATTTACTTTAATCACATATTAGATATGCCGATGTGGCTCAATTGGCAGAGCAGCTGATTTGTAATCAGCAGGTTATCGGTTCGAGTCCGATCATCGGCTTTTTGGGTGGATTCCCGAGTGGCCAAAGGGAGCAGACTGTAACTCTGTTAGCATAGCTTTCGAAGGTTCGAATCCTTCTCCACCCACTTTAGAAAAATAGTAGGACAGTGCAATATTCCAAGATATTTTCTAAACTTAATATCGCGGGGTGGAGCAGTCTGGAAGCTCGTCGGGCTCATAACCCGAAGGTCATAGGTTCAAATCCTGTCCCCGCAATTTTTTGCCCAGATAGCTCAGTCGGTAGAGCAAGGGACTGAAAATCCCTGTGTCGCTGGTTCGATTCCGGCTCTGGGCATTTTTGTCTGTAAAGACGTTAATTTAATATGGGACATTAGCTCAGCCGGTGAGAGCACTTGACTTTTAATCAAGGTGTCAGGGGGTTCGATTCCCCCATGTCTCAGAAGATAAAAAGGCTTAAACTCGGTAGTTTCAAGGGTTTGAGCCTTTTTCTTATTTTTGCTTTCTGCCCTGATTTTGCCGATTTTGGCGAAAATGAATGCATCATTTTTAGCAATATCATCATTTTGCATCACATATCAAATTAAAAATCTAATATCTTACCCACTATATCTTGCGTTGACAAAGTTTGATTAATGCGTTGAGACTTGTAAATCTATTGTCATATCATATTTAAAATTTTTAAGTCAGGTGAAAACGTCAAAATCTTAGTTATGTATTTTATTTTCCTCACAAAATGTCTGACAAATTTCTTTATCTCCAGTTGTTTGGCGTTGTACCAATGTCCTTACAAAATCTGTAAACTCTTCTAATTCATCAGGACGAAAGTCTAGAAAAAGCGTATATATTTCGAACGTAAATGTTTGAGCTGTGAATCATATTTCTTTTTGTCGTCCATGTCTTCTCCTATTCCGGGCAGATTATACCCATCAATTTTTCAATCATACAATGTAAAAGCCTGCTTCTTTCATTATCTGCAGCCTTATATAAACATTTCTTTACCACTCCTTCTGCTTGTAATAAGTCCACCAGCTTTTAACTGCTTCAAATGATGAGAAAACTGCAGGGACTTGACATATTTACCATAGCACTGATGTTAAAGGGACACAGTCTTCACAGTGGCATAAAAAGCCAGAATATTCTAAGTCTGCTGCCATCTCCAAGCTGCTTAAAAACTTCAGCAGTTAAATTGAAATCATCGATTACTGCTAGACGGGATATTGCGTCTTCATCTTGTTTGTCGTGTGATGGTCATAAGAGGTAAATGTAACATATATATTCTCCATTAAAAATAGTTGTTGCTAATCTAAAAAGTATAAATAAAGTATATCATAACCTAATAAAAGCTACAAACAAAAATTCAGCGAAAATTAGAGCATTTAAGCATAAATAAATTACATTTTCCTTGTCATTCCTGCAAAATTTCGGTATACTGTATCTGTGAGAAGTACAAAAGAATAGGAGTGCCAAATAATGAAAAGCAAATCTGTTTTTAAGTATCTGGTTTGCTATCTCCTAATAGTTATTAGTTCCTTATTATACTAAACACAGTAGGGAGCAGGGCGTATCAGAAATGGGATTATAAATGACAATATAAGATCTATGAAGATTGAGGCAGAGACTATAACAAGCGACTACATGAAGGGATATTATTCCGGAAATATGTCTCTTTTTGACGTAGACAATGGGCTAAAGACTATTGATACATTTGCAGATGCAAGAATAATGATAATAAATGCTGTAGGGGAAGTGGTTTCTGATACAAGAGGAACTTCTTTTAACGATAAGAATGAGAAGGAGACTTCCTGCCTGGCTATTAGAAAAAGATTCCTATGTGGGCGGCAATATTAAGGAGTTGTCTAATGATGCGATAGTGGCGGTAATCTCACCTATTGATATAGACTTTGTACTAAAAGGATATGTTGTGCTTTCTATGGAGGTTTCCGCACTTGATAAAGATGCCTCGTATAGCATAGATACCTTGAATATTTGCTTTTTGATACTTGGAGTAGTATTTCTCATAGCCCTGCTCTTTCTCTATAGGATATCGATTATTCCTTTAAGAGCAGTAATTAAGGCTGCCAGAGAATATGCCAGAGGAAATTTTTGACTATGTATTTGCCACTGAGGAAAACAGACACGATGAGTTTAGGGATTTGATGGACACCATTGAATACATGGCTAAAGAACTGAGCCTTATGGAGGAATATCAGAGAAAATTTATTTCAAATATTTCTCATGATTTTCGTTCTCCACTCACCTCTATAAAGGGCTTTGCTACGGCAATGATGGATGGAACTATTCCTCCTGAGCTTTTACAACAAGTACCTTAGTACCATTTGCTTTTGAAACAGACAGACTTTACAAAGCTTACAAGCGGACTGATTGAGCTTAATAAAGTTTGACAGTCATCAGGCTCTTTTTAGACATCAGAGAGTTTGACCTACATAGTATGATAAAGCAGACAGTGGAGGCATTTGAGGGAAAATGCAGAGACAAGCATATTTCGCTGAATCTTATATTTGAAGGGATGAGTCCTTGTAATGGCTAGACAAGGAAAGATTGAGCAGGTATTTTTACAATCTGATTGACAATGCAATCAAGTTCAGCCACAACGATTCAGATATAAATATAACTACAAAATCTAAGGGTAACAAGGTAATAGTGTCCGTTAAGATTATGGCATTGGTATACCGAAGGAAAGTCTTAAGAAAATATGGGAGAGGTTTTTATAAAAACGGATACTTCAAGGGGAAGGACAAGAAGGGCAGTGGTCTGGGACTGGCTATAGTTAGAAATTATCCAGTCGCATGGAGAAAGAAATTGATGTAATCAAGCACTGAAAAATGCAGGAACTGAGTTTTATGTTTTACAATTAGTAAACAAGGGGATATGATTATGAGTGATGATAAGGATTATAAATTCATTAATGAAAAAAATAGTTCAAAAGAAGATGCATCCTGTTAAGAAATTTTTATTGGCTTGATTGCAGTTTTTATTTTTGGGTGTTGTTTTTCAGAGCTACAGAAAGAATTATGTTTGAAGTTACAGGTGAGGTGCTACCGCATTTTAACTTATTTGAGAAAAATCACTCGATTGAGCTTAGGAAAAATGAAGAGGTGTCAGCGGAACTTCGATAGCTACTGAGAGTTCGGTAAAGGAAGCTAGGAGAGTAAGCCTGAGACAGATAAAAAGCAGGTTAAGATAATTGAGAAAGAGTTTCTGCTGATTTATCCGACTATAAGCAGGCTTTAAAGCCAGTTTGGTAAGTTAGCCAATGAGGCAGAATCAGTCTGTAGTTGAAGTGCAATCTGTGGTAAAGGGAAAGGACTGGTTTGAAAATCCTTATGACGCTGTAAAATAAAGCTGCAGGATATATAATTGCGGTTCAGAACGATGAGGCTTATATATTAACGGATTATAAGAGCATTAAGTCTGCTGATAATATAAAGGTTAAATTTAAGCAGGGCTTCCTTGCAGAGGGATAATTAAAATTATTCAGCTAATTTGGAGCTTGCTCTTGTGATAGTCAATTTAAAGGGAATTGCAAAGAAGGACGATATTGAACCTCTTAAGTTTGGAGGAATTAGCTACAAGAGCATAGGTGGGCCTATTATGGCTATAGGTAATCGAATGGAAACATCTATTCAGTATTACCGGGAGTTATAACAGGTGCTGAGACATCCCTGATAGAAGATGACTACAGCTTTGATTCGCAGTTTACAGACATAGATATGCTAAGAACGGAGATGCTGTCTTTGTTGATTTTGATGGAAATGTCGTAGGCATATATTATAAGGAAATCAGGATGTAACTCAGATAATTAACATTTTCAAAGATAATGACTCACTTGAGAAAATGATGAATGATGAGCCTCTGCCTTATATAGGAATCAAGTCCAAGGCATTTGATGGAGCTGAGGAGAAGACAGGAATATCAGGAGGAGTAATGGTAGACAGCGTAACCAAGGTTCTCCTGCGGATGATGCAGGCTTTAAGGAAGGCGATATAATATACGAGATGGACGGCGTACACATTGAAAATATGAGCGACTATGAGAGCTTCCTTGAAAGTAAAGCCAAAGAATAAGGTAAAAGTCCTCATTTACAGGGTAACCAGGAATGAGGGTAAGAAAATAGAATTAGAAGTAGAGATAGGGAGACAGCAGGGGGTATAAAATGAGATATATAAAGGATATTGAGGACGGAGAGCAGTTAAACGGCATCTATTACTGTAAGGAGAAGAAGGAGCTTAGAAGTAAAAATGACAAACCATATTATTCAATGACTTTTGCAGGATAAAAACAGGCAGTCTTGATGCTAAGGTATGGGATACGAATTCAAATGGAATAGAGGACTTTGCAGGTGGTGACTTTGTCTGTGTTCAGGGCAGGTTTCTATCTATATGGGAGCCTTTGCAGGGCAAAATTATCAGAGCCAGAAGATGTGGTGAAGGCGAGATATGATCTGGCGGACTACATACCTACTTCAAGGTACGATAGAGATGAGATGTATGGGAAGCTTTTAGACATCATGATACAGTAAAGAATCCTTATTATAAAAAGTTAGTGGATGCATTTTTCAGGGACAAGGAATTTGCAGAGAAGTTTAGAATCATTCTGCTGCAAAGACAGTCCATCATAGCTTTGTGGGAGGGCTTTTGAGCATTCTCTGGGGAGTGGTAAAGGTCTGTGATTTCATGTCTAATCAATATCCTATGATTAACAGAGATCTGCTTATAACGGCGGCACTTTCACTGCAGACACTAGGCAAGATGGTTGAGCTAGCGGATTCCCGACCAATGAATATACAGACTCAGGACAGCTTTTAGGTCACTATTTACATTGGTGCAAATATGATAAATGAGAAGATTAACAGCATTGAAAATTTTCCCAAAAGACTGGCAGATGAGCTTATTCACTGCATTTTTATCGCACCACGGCTCTCTGGAGTTTGGTTCGCCTAAGATGCCTGCACTTATGGAAGCCTGCACCAAGCCTTGCTGACAACATGGATGCGAAGATGGAGACATTTACGGAGCTTTTGGAGGTAAATGAGGGCAGAACAGATTAGCTGGCTACAACAAGTTTTTGAGTCGAAATATAAGAATAGCTACGAGAATAAGGAATAATATGTTTGAAAAATGATATTTTTAGAACTTCAGATTGAAGCAATTGCAGTGAGGGAGAGGGTATAGCGCATGCAAATGGTTATACCCTCTTTGTGAAGGATACAGTGCCGGGGGACAGGATAGAGGCTAGGGTGGTAAAGGCAGGAAAAAGCTACGGATATGCCAGATGTGAGCGTATCATAGAGCCGTCTAAGGATAGGATAGAGCCTGTCTGTCCCATTTCAAAGAGATGTGGAGGCTGTCAGTTCCAGCACCTTTCGTACGAGGCAGAGCTTAAGTTCAAGCAGGAAAAGGTGTTTAACTGCATAAAGCGTATAGGCGGTTTTAGCGATGAGGCTATACCTATGCTCCCTATAATCGGCTGTGAAGAGATTATGCATTATAGGAATAAGGCTCAGTTTCCTGTTGGCGTGAACAAAGCGGGCGAGACAGTTACGGGATTTTATGCTGAGAGAAGCCACGAGATAGTGGATACGACCAAATGCTACATTCAGTTTGAGGAGAATGAGCTTATTTTGGATACCCTTATGGCATTTATGAAGAAGTATAAAATATCTGCCTACGAGGAGAAAATAAATCCAAAGACGAGAAAAAGCCTGAAAAAGGCTAGAGGGGTTAGTCCGCCATATAATGACCAGAAAGGAGCTTTTTGCTACAGGTGAAATAGGCATCTGCGTAGTTATAAACGGGGATGTGCTGCCTAAGGCAGATGAGTTTACTGATATGGTGCTTAAAGGCATTTGAGAGGCAGGAGCGATGTGAGGATAACGAGCATTTGCGTAAATATAAATAAAGAAGGTCACCAATGTGATATTTGGGGATGAGCTTAAATGCATATACGGAAGCCTTACATAGTGGATATGATAGAGGATGTTAAGTTTAAGATATCTCCGTTTTCATTCTATCAGGTAAATCCCTGCACAGACTATGAAGCTCTACGGCAAGGCTTTGGAGTTTGCAGGACTTACGGGAGAAGAAGTGGTTTGGGATCTTTACTGTGGCATAGGGACTATTAGCCTGTTCTTAGCTAAGAAGGCTAAAGGGAAGTGTATGGGGTGGAGATTGTAGAGGCAGCAGTAGTAAATGCTAAGGAAAATGCCAAATTAAACGGAATGAGAATGTGCACTTCACAGTAGGAAAAGCTGAGGATGAGGCTCGTAAGCTGCCCAAAGCCTGATCGTAATCGTAGTAGACCCGCCAAGAAAGGGTTGCGATGAAAAGCTCCTTGAGACGATAATGAACTACAAGCCAAGGAGAGTGGTCTATGTATCCTGTGACCCTGCTACACTTGCGAGGGACTTGAAGGTGCTTTGCGGGGATGGAGGGTATAGACTGGATAAGGTACAGGCTGTGGATCAGTTTTCTAGGGGGGTGCATCTGGAAGGTGTGGTGGGGGATGGTGCTAGGAAAAGTAAGCACTAACTGTTATTTTGATTTGAAATGTTCAAAATGCTTGGAATATGAATGAGATGGCTGCTCAACTCAATACATTGTTGTAAAATTACCAAGAAAAAGTTCTTTGAGCCAATAATGAATTTTAAGTCGAACAGAGTGGTTAACATTTGAATATACTAATTTATAATATTAAAAGAAAGGGGAACTATGTTGTAGAATATTAGGTTGGATAATTAGGGATTAGGAATTTGCTGCATGATATTATAAGTAAACAAAAGAAGCTGCAGCAGAGGAAAACACATGAAAAGAGTATACAATGTTATTTTGATGATGGTATTACTGAAGAAGAATTTATGAAATGGTTAAAACAGGTTGATATCAAGCGGATAAAAATTGAAATCAGATGGTGCAGTGGTATATGGAAAAGCAGGTCTAATAGCGGAATATCAGAATGGAATTTCAATGTGAACTTTAATGATTATGGGCATTTAAGTGGAAAAATACTGGATATATTCCAGATAATGATGGTTCAGACATTCCAAGGTATATTTGCGAAACACTATCCTGCAATAAAAGTATAGTTCTAAGTAGCACTTGTTATGAAATAACTTTGAAGAGTGGAACTAAATACTGTACATATTGGTGATAACAACAGAAAATACCCAAGTATTGTTCGTATTGTGGCAATATATTATAGCTGGAGGTAATACATAAGGTTGATAAAAATGCAATGTAATGGTTATGTGGTGCTCAACTAGATATTGACTTAGAGCATCTACAGGCTTTTTGTCCTCATTGTGGTCAAAATTAATGAGTGGATTTTTTGTGCTGTTAGGACAGGTTTTATCTGAAAAAGACAAAACGTGTTACTAAGCTTGAAGAGAGGCTGACTAAAAGAAACTCAAATGATTTATGAGCATAGGTCTAAAGAGAAAGATAAGATTGGAGGTATTAGGAATTTTTGGAATAGTAATGGTGTATTTCTTTATTTTTATTATCCATCTTTTAAACATATTGAAAAGTACACTGCTTCAACAAATTGAGAGAAGTTGAAAGCAGCGATTACTACTGAAAACTATGATGTTGCAGTGGTTAAAAGCTAATCAACTACATTGTGCAGTGATTATTCAAATAAAGTCTGCAAATTGAGGATTCTAAAAGAAACTCTTATATTGAGATAATTCAAGAGAAAGCAGGATATAAAAATCCTAATAATATTTTATGCCATCTAAATCATTTTCCTTCAAAAGGAAAGAATTATCTAGATGTTATGAATCAATTTACTGCACTTGGCTTCACCAATATAACAGCGCATAGACAACTGAAAAGCGAGGATTTTTGATAAACCATATACTGTTGAACATATACTTGTTGGGGGATTAACTGAATTTACAACAGAAAGTATTTTGATAAAGATACTCCGATAATTATTTATTATTATAAAAATAGTGTATATTTTTAAAACAGGTACCATTATTAAAAATTGAAAGCTTAAAAATGAAATATCTCATGAGACGGAATCGGATATATGCCAATAGAAAGTTATGTATTATGTATAAAAGCAGTGCTATTTTAATAGAATAAATCCTGAATCCGTGAAATTAAAAACCTTACTTTTTGTGAAAATGGCTACAATACCGTGGAAAACTTATTAAAGTTTTATATTTCATTACTATCCACCTGTAGGTGAAACCATATCATAAATATAATAGTCCTGTAAATCAATGGTTTCGGGAGAAAAATATCATGAGATCATAACCGTCATATTACACTTGAAAACAGTAACATAATTGTTAAATATACAAACGAGTGAATCATTTCAGCAAGCCACTTTTGCGGCTGTGAGGACATTTCGTCCGAAGATTAAATATTGAGTTTTTATAATGAGATTAGGAGGTCATAGCACAGGGCAGAGAGCCAGAATATTGAATATAAAGAATCATGGCGTGACGAATACCTGAAATGGGTATGCGGATTTGCCAATGCGCAAGGCGGTACAATCTACATTGGTGTACACGATGATGGGAGAGTTGTGGGGTTAAGAACGTAAAAGAAAGCTACTTGAAGATATTCCAAATAAGATTCAAGCTGGACTTGGATGATTATTGCAGATGTCAATAAGCATACCGAGGATGGACTTGATTATATTGAAATCAAAGTTGAGCCGAGCAGTTTTTCCGATTAGTTATCACGGAGAATTTCATTACAGAAGCGGTGCTACAAAGCAGCAGTTGACTGGGATCGCACTGTCTCAGTTCATAATGAAAAGACGGGGGTTCCGCTGGGAAGATGTCACTGTTGACAATTTAACTGTAGAAGATTTGGATGAGGAAAAGCTTTAAGATTTTTCGAACTGAAGCACTAAAAAGAAAGCGAATGAGCGCAGAAGCAGAACTGAGATGTTTCTAATAAAGAATTGCTTGAGAAATTGCACTTGATGTCTGATGGTAAGCTGAGCAACGCTCCAGCTGTGCTGTTATTTTATAAGGATCAAGCGTAGTTCAGAATGGCAGTTTTGTAAAGATTGGGAAATTTGATGTACGAGGACGAGTGGTCTATCACCACGATTTGGAGGAATCGCTGATTGTTAATGCGAGCAAAGTCATTGATCTGAGTTGTTGATGTACCTGAAAGCTAAAAATAACCTGAGCATGACCATAGATGTCGAAACATATCCATTCATGGGAGGTAATCAGTGAAGCAGTGTTATAATGCTATCATTCATGACTGCTACATTTCGGAGTTCGTTCAGATTCGCATTGAAGAGGACGCAATGATTATTAGTAATTCTTGTATTTTACGGATGGTTGGACGCTGGATTCGTTTATGCAGCCTCATCGTTCGCAACGCCCTATAATCTGACATAATGAGCAATGTCTTTTATCGTGCTGGATATATTGAAAACTGGGGACAGGGTATTCAGAAGATTTGTGATGAATGTTATGAACTTGGTACAGAGCTTTCCGGTTTTGTAGGCTGAACAGTACTGCGCTTCGGATACATTTCAAGAGCACTCCCAAATGCGCTATAGATAAAAACTAAAAGAGCTAAAGTCTCAAAGTGCCAATCGTAGTGGCGCTGGATGCTGCCCTAGCACTAAAGAGTATTGACAACTAAGGAAGACTCATCATCTGTATTGAGTTTCTGCAAGAACTGAAATAGCAGAGAAGAACATTGATACGTTATATGGATATCTTGAGGAGAAGAGTAGTATGAGAACGCATTGGTGGCAAAGCGTTATGGGTGTTGGCGATCAACGAATAAATTTGATTTGTACAGGAAATAGAGTCAGGCAAATGAATAGTTAGCAAGAAGAGCGATTGAATTGAAACAACAAAGCATGAGAGAAAGGAACTGTAGATATGATTTTTGAAACAGATAGACTTATCCTTCGTCCGTGGGAAGGAAACGGATGCTGAGATACTATAAACACGCAAAAGATCACGAGTAGAGTAGGTTGCAGGGTGGTATATGCATACAAGTGAAGAGACAGCCGACAGCTCATCCGGGATGTGCTGATGGCACGAGACCACGCCATTGTACTGAAGAAACAGGACTTCGAGTGGCAGCATCGGCTCCACCACAATGACCTTGCAGAAAAAGGACGATGAAGCGGAGCTTGGTTATTGGCTGGGAGTTAATTATTGGGGTCAGGGTCTTGTGACTGAGGGGGAAGAGAGATGCTCCGTCATACGCTTTGAGGATCTGAACCTTGTTCATCTGGTGTGGCTATTATGATGGCAACGATAAATCAAAGCGTGTTCAGGAAAAGCTTGGGTTCAGAAAGTATCAATGGGCTACTGAAAGATGTGCCGGTTCGCTGTTGGGCGAAATAAGAAAGGACACGTAAGCCTACTAACGAAAGAAGAATGGGAAACCTCATCACGCTATACACCATCTTTGGAAGAACTTTGGTTTCGGCAGAAAATGATGCAATACGAAACCATAATCGTATAACCACGGCAGGAGGTACAATTCCTTTTCCTAAGAGGGTGGTATGGCTGGTATGATTTTGGATTGTAAATCACATGAGGGCAAGCGTTATTTCAGATATTTGAAGGATAACGCTGGTCATTTTTATTGGAGAGATTGCCTATCATTACGATAGCAATCGAAACCTTTATATAGCTGATGTTATAGTCTATGCCATATAGAGGCTATGGCAGTATTGGATTGGATTTGTTATATAGTGCTGCTAAACAAAAATGGCATAAAAACTGCTGTATGACGATATCACAGTAGATAATCCAGCCGTCACGGTATTTCTAAGGAATGGATTTATTGGGAATACAGAACAAGCAGAAATTATTATGCTTAAAGAACTATGATTTGCCAATATAATTTGCCAGATTTTTATGAGAGCTATACTACATATCGGCAAAAACATATTGGGTTTGCCGATATATTAATTCAAAAGGGCGATATTATAGCTGTGGTATGAAGAATTGTATATGCGGTATATTCTGATGCAGCCAAAGGATTGATCGGACTTAAACTTTCAGAAAAGCGAGTTGTCGATATTTATGAACAGGCACAGAGTTGGTATCGTTTTAGATAAAGTGAGGGATGCTAAGATATGCCCGTAGGCGCAATCGACAGGATATAATATTGAAATATCTTGAAGGGTGATTAGAGGAAATCAGTGGTAGGTGCAAAACTATTTGCATTTTATTTGAAAAACTATGGAAAATGCGGTATATAAAACTATATAGATAATAAATATTGAGTTTTTATTCGTAATTTGGCATATAATTGTTATTAGATTTTATAAATGACTTTTTATAGTTTAAGGAAGGATTGTATGGAATACTTATCTATAAAACAAACATCTGAGAAGTGGGGATTTCCGCCAGGAGAATACAGGTTTTATGTTCAGAAAGGACGCATCCAGGAGCGACGAAAATAGGCTGCTGGGTGATTCCTGCTGATGCAGAAAAACCAGCGCGATGGTAGCATAAAAAGTGGAAAAATACATAAAGGAAAAGTAATGTATGGGTATGCACTAAAAACTATGCTTATAGATTTGTTAGAAAGCGAGGTGGGCAGCTCATTTACTATGACAAATTGAGGAGATGATTAAACGTGTCGGATATTAATGATGTGAGAAAACACTGAAAGTCATAATTGAAAATTGATATCTCATGACGGTGAGAGGAATGGTTTGAGTTCAAAGAAAATTGGTATGAACCAGTTGATGCACAAGTTAAATATAAAAATGCACGAGTTAATGCACAAGTTAAAAGTGAATCAGGTGCTAGACGAAACACAAAATTATGATGTTAGCATTGAGGAAAAAGCTTTTACAGTTCTGTTCTGAAGCGAAAAGCATAATTGAAATATGTGATTATTTGGGATTTAAGGATAGAAGAACAGTTAGAAAAATCATAAATCCATTTATTAGAACTAGGACGTCTAGCGATGACTGTACCAGATAAACCAAACAGCAGGAATCAAAGTATATTGCGATTAAATAGAAGGTATATGTTTATCCTATAAGGTTGAGTACGTGTGGAAAAACTATGCCAATGAAAAATGCTATAGAAAATGCCGTAGAAATGGCATAAAACTGCTGTATGACGATATCGCAATAGATAATCCAGCGGTTGAGATGTTTCTAAAGAATGGTTATTGAAGAATACAGAACTAAAGCGAAAATTAGTATGTAAAAATGAACTATAAAGACTGCCACAAAGTACATATCGCTATCGAAAGGTGGCGGAGAACAGGACAGATAGCAATCAAATATAGGAAGAGCTAAGATTCTCATATGTCAAGATTATTTGATTTATCGAACTTTAATAAATATAAAGAAGATAACTGTCTGGAAGTGAAGAAAGCGGATGGTGGACTACCTATGTCATTGTGGGAGTCTTATTCTTCATTACCAAATTCTAATAGCGGAGTTATTATTCTTGGTGTTGGAGAACGTCAGGATGGAAGCTGGTATACAACAGGCTTAAAAGAATGTGGACAAGCTAAAAAGAAATTTCTGGAATACAATCCATAGTGCCAAGAAAGTAGCATCAATCTTTTATCTGATAAGAACTTAGAGAGTCTTATGAGGTTGATGGCGACCTGGTTCTGGTTGATTAATCTGTGAAAACTAAGCGTGAGCAAAAAGCCTATTTATATCAACAATGACTTATTCAGTGGATGTTACCATAGAGATTGGGAGGGTGATTATCACTGCTCAAAGGCAGAAATTAAAAGGCATCTTCAGTGATGCAGCAGACGAGACAGAGGATATGAAGATTGTAGAACAGTTTGATGTTTCTGTAATGGTGATACAAGGTCATTAAAGGGTTTAGAAATCATCATCAAAAGCTATCGTCCAGAACATCGTGTTAACAATTTACCGTGGAGAAGAATATCTGGAGAGAATTGGTGCAGCAGGATATGGTGAAGATGGTGAACTTCATCCTACAACGCAGAGGTTACTTATGTTTGGTGAAGAATATCACATAGTCAGGAATTTCCTGAGTATTTTTCTGGATTATAGGGAGATGCTTGATCCTACAATACGTTGGACAGACCGTCTTCAGTCTAGTTCAGGTGATTGGGTGGCAGTAATGTTTGATTTCTTTTTAGGGTAAACAGTAAAAGTGCAAAAAGATATTAGAAACCATTTAAGCTTGAGGGTATTACGGATTGACGACACACCTGTACATAAGGCAGTTCGAGAAGCTTTGGTAAATTGTTTGGTTAACACAGACTATTTTCTGCCTTGTGGAGTGAGTGATTAAAAGGAAGAGGATAAGCTGGTAATGGAGATCCTGGAGTATACACTGGCAAGAAACAGATGCTTCGAGGGAGTATTTCAGATCCCAGAAATAAAAATATTGATGAAAATGTTCAATATGATTGGTATCGGTGAAAGAGCAGGCGAGCGGGATACCTGATGTTTACAATGTATGGGAAAAAATGAGGGATGGGCGGTGCCTGTTGTCGAGAAAGCTATAATCCGGATGAAACTCGTTTATCGCTTGAGTTTACTAAAAACGAGGCGAACAAAACGAGCGGACAAAACAAACGAATAAAACAAGCGAATAAAACAAGCAAAAAAGAATAGAAAGCTTAGAAAAACGCGAGGAAAGGTATAAAATGATACAGAGTACTTGAAGAATAATGGGTTATCAAGGGACGACTGATATAATCCGATACCAATTGGTTTAAGTCCAGCTCGAACAAGAGCTATTTTAAAAATGTCTGGACTTTTATATGGAAGGAACAACGAATAATAGAAGATATAGACTAATAGAAGAAGACTAGATTAAACTATGATCTAGCATTATAGGCAACAAAAGAAATATTGTTATGCCCCTCTCTTTATAAGCATAGTAGTGGCTAAGACCGACGGAGGTGATGAATCCATCAGGTACATTCAAAGGATAATTTTGAGGAATGGATATCATATATACCTGACAAAATGGATAAATTCACACAGGAATTTGCAGGAAATAATCATTTGATTCTTGATTACACAATGGCTTCACTTAATGATTTAGAAAGATGGATTCTAAGTCGCTATCAGGATGCAAATGAGCTGACTAATGACGGCAGTACCTTGGACTATAGTTACCATTTATATCGGTGAAACTTTTAGGAGGTATCTAGGCGGCGAGTGGGATATAGATATTGATAATAAGGAAGATGCACATCATCCCATAATTACACTAACAGATGCATCCTATAAAGGGGAGTCCCAGATTGCACCAATGGCTGTTGCTACTGAATGTGATTAGCAGAAATAAAGAGATTATATAAGTGGAATCTTGTTTAATTACATTGCATCTGGGATAAAGACAATTGATAAGCTGGTGGAATTTATGGAAGAGGAGTGCTATTCCTTTGATTCATTTTCAATTGGGAAATATAGGGCGTTAGAGGGTTTATTTTTGGATAGGGACGGAAACAGCTTTATCTATGGCTATGAAGAGAGAGGACATAGGGATATAATAAAGCATTTTGACAATGAGGCAGGCAGTTTCCTATGTACTTGAGCAGATTTCTAAAGGGAAGTGAGATGATTCTCACCTGGCAGCTTTTACGATGGATGAGGAAGAGATTGTGGAGGCGGAAAAGAAGCTTAAAGAAATGTTTATCCCTTTTATACGAAATGATGTGCCGGGCTACAGTCTGGATGGGAAAACCGCCTATAGAATATTTGTGTTTGGTAAGAATATAAGATATATTAAAGGCTTAGAAGGATTTGGGAAAGTGTGACTGGTGAGGTTTAGGGAACTTTTGAATGTAAAACACATAAAAGTTCCCTAAAAGAGAGATAGAGTATAGTCTTAGGGAAGAAGGTGTGGCAATGAACATACAGGAATTAAAAAGCCTATATATATCAGGGCGAAAAAGTGGATATAGAGATGCAAAAGCAGATGGAAATGTGCCAAAATCTGTATGAATCATATTCTGCATTTGCAAACACAAAGAGGCGGATATATTATATTGGGTGTTATAGAAGACAAAAACAAAAACTGTTCTGGAGAAACGTTTATTATTCGAGAATTAAAAATCCTGAGGCTCAAGAGGACTTTTTGGAACACCATCAATGGTAATAAAGTAAATGTTAACGTTTTAAAAGATGAAGATGTTTTTGTAGTTGAAGACGGGGATATAAAACTTCTTGTTATTCACGTGCCTAGAGCCAACTTTAATATGCGCCCGGTATATGTTGGTGAGAATCCGTACAAAGGTACATATAAGAGAAATCACGATGGTGATTATCATGCAACAGAACATGAGGACTAGAAGTATGATTCGAGATCAGAGCTTGGAAGGTAATGATGGAACGATTTTGGAACACTACACTATGGCTGACATTGACAAAGAAACCCTGAGAAAGTATCGTCAGATTTTTGAAATCAGGAAAATGATGGACATCTCTGGAATCCATTGGATGATAAAGTAGCTCTTGAACAGCTAGGTGGGTACAATCGTGATCGTAGAACCGGCGTAGAAAGAGCTTACAGTTGCAGGTCTTTTAATGTTTTGGTACAGGTCGTGCTATAAGGGAAAAGATTCTCTAACATTTTTCATGGATTACCGTGAAGAGTCTAAAAGTTACAATTGATGTACGCTGGAACGATAGAATTACCTATGATGGAACTTGGGAGAATAATTTGTTTAATTTCTTTTCTAAAGTAACGCAAAACTTTACTGAGGGAGTTTACCAAAGCCATGCTTTAAGCTGAAGGATACAACGAATTGATGAAACTCCGCTTCATAAAGCAGTTAGAGAGGCATTTGTTAATCTTATAATCCATCACAGATTATTTGTATGGATCGCGGGTACGTTGAGGTAATAAGAAAGAATAAGTCATTTTAGATTTACCAATCCGGGAATAGCTTAAACTGCCGATTGAAGATATTTTTCGTGGCGGTAATTCTAAACCCCGTAACTCACATATGCAGACTATGCTTAGAATGGTTGGCTTGGGTGATAATGCTGGCTCTGGTTTTTCCTACTATAGTCGCGGCGTGGGATGCTGAAGGCTGGGTGAAACCTGAGCTGATTGAAGATACTATACTAAATCAGGTTACTTTCAGAACTTAGTATGGTACGGCATGGGATGGATAACCTACAAAGACTGGAAAATCAGATAATTGCAAATTTACCTACTCATCAAGAAAATGTACAATCTATTGCTAAGGCGTTACAAACATCAATCAGGAATCTCTATACACTTAAAATTGATGGGAGTAGAAAGGTGCAATAAGCATTTGTTCAGGGATTACCTAAAATAACAGACTATCAGTTGGGACAGATTCAAAAATTCGTTGTCAATAATAGGTGAAAAAATTCAAATTTGATAAGGTTGGTGTTTGACAGTGAGAAATTTGCCGAAGCATTAAGATCGGCAGAAAAATCGGCAGAAAAATCGGCAGAAAAAGAAGGTGGTATATTAACAAAAGACATAAACAAATTATTGAGTGATGAAGAAAGATACTTTTATGAGTGAGATCAGCTTTCTGCGTTGGTTGGATTAAAGGGTTCTAGAACAAAGCAATTACTTAATGAATTAGTTGAATTAGGATATCTGGAATGTACAGGAACAACTAAAGCAGACGTTATGTGAAAAACAAAATCGATATAAAAGTTCCTTAAATGATGGATATGTTAATACATGCAATTAGTAGAGGACTAAACGGAGACAAAAAATGAAAAAGAAGATTTGCTCACATTATGGAATGTAAAAAGACTGGGATAAAAATAACGCAGGATATATTTTACAGGCAAATATGGTAATAAAGTAAATTTTAACTTCACGGTTTACGGAAGGATATGTCCCTAATACGGATGATTTTTATGCAAAGACTTTATAGGGAAATTGGAGAAGTTAGATGACAGTGCCCAAAAAGGTAGTACTGAGCTGTCCATCCGGATGAAGATGCGTCTAAGTTAAACCTAGCGGATATTATGTTTGATAAAAGCAGTTGTTATGGAGAGTTTGCTCTCGGATATGATATGGGAGAATCTCCTGCTGGCAGGCTGTATATACTGGTGAAATTTGATAAACAGTTTCAGGCTGATAAAGAACTATTTATGAAGAAACCTATTATGCGTAGAAAAATAATGAAAAATAGTAAATTAAATGGAATTATAATGCCCTTTCCAATACTATACAGATGGGGTTGCATTAGTTATATTATTCGGTAAGAGATAAAGAGAGGATAAATGAGAATGGAAAATAATAGCAATATTGGTAAGAATAGTACGACAACAGGGGTCTGTAAGGGCTGTGGCTGGCAGTGTCCGCTTGACAAGCTTTCCTGCAATAAAGGCAGGAGGTTAAATGGAGTAGCTGAGGTGGTGGAAGAGATTAAGGCGAAAAGACCTGCATTAAATCCTAGAACTGGAGGTTCTTGCGTAGGTTAAACAGGGAGGATAATGTAGTACAGGGAGGTAATGGAGAGCAAAACAAGTAAGGCAGGCAGCATATATGGAGATACCTGATGATGTTTTACATAATGAAAGAGTAGAATGTTTGAAGTAACTATGGGAAGAGTAAACATTGTCAAAGGTATACCTGGTAAACTGCTTGATAGTTGGAGGAAAAATAATCTATGAAACTTTCACTAATTTAATTATAAAAGAGCTGTAGCATCGTAGGCTACACAGCTCGCTCATCATCATAAAGTTAAAATCACCTGCTTATCATTACTTTTTAGCAGTTTTTAGTTTCGTACATAACTGCAAATCTCTTTAATGATTTGGTTGTGAATATGATTTTTCGGTTTTACTATTGTAGGAAGAATCCTTTACCTAACCAGTTTCCCATTATTATTTACATAAGCAACAAAAGTCCTTTTGCTTTTTCTTTAGCATTTTTCTTGTAAGTAAGGCTGATATCAGTTTTTCCACTAAGATTAGCAACCTTCTTATCCCTGCTTTTAAGACAATATCATATACGGTCTATTTCCTATAGCTTTTTTAACCTCTTTGTTAAGCGTCTTTGCAGGTGTCAGAGAAATGGTAACATCACCTTTTTTGGAAAGTGGCTCAAATGCCTTTTTATCAAGCTCAAATTTAGCGGCAGATGTTGCCAAAGTCACGGTTTTTTCTTTATTTTTCTATGGTGCTCTTTAAGTCATCCTTGCTAACGGTAACGGTAGTACTCTCATCATTACTTGTGCTAAGATCAGCTAAAAGGAACAACAGTTGAGTAGTATCTTCAGAAATTGCTCGTTCGGCATTGCATCCTGGATACCCTCTACACTTACGAAGTAATACCTTGCCCAGTCTTTTGTTAATCGCTGTACACCTGAAAGGACTGCGCCGGGATACCATAATGGATGCTCAGCAGGACTTTCATCTGAGCTCAGTCTGCACCTACCTGTATGCCTAATTTTGCCTTAGGATCAGATTTTTCAGAAATCCTTGCTTCAACTGAAATCAATACTGCACGGATACTTTCGGGACTTGGAACACTTAAAATCTGTTTGGAGCCCCAATGTGCAACCTATCTTGTTTTGGCTGCATTTTTACAGAGGTACCAAAAGCCGTATACTTTCTCTCGCTTGGCCTGTCCTATCCATCCGTACATATTACCTTCAAAATAATCAATCAATCAACAGCACAGGGTCAACTATAAGAGTTTTCCCAAGTTGTTTCATTTTCACAGTACAAAGGTATACATATTTTCTTACATCAAACCAGGCATTTTTGGCTTTATTGTCCTGCATTTCCATGACAGCTCCCCATGGTCCATGCGGTCTAAGTATTTACCGCGCTGGCTGTCAAACAGTTCTTTAGCCTGTTCATCAGTCATACCATCACGCTTATAGCCCAAATAATACCAGTCAGCAGGCGGATCATAAGAAGCTCTACCACCTAATACCATAGAGCCGCCGTTAAATTGTCCGGGTCCGCCGTTCAGGTACGCTCTGATCTTTACCACGTTTTCTTTTTGACCAAACCCACATTACCCTGATTTTTACCCATTTGTTTTTATAGCGCGTTTCTTCTCTGCCTTAGACATTTGGACAGCCATCTCAGTATTTTTCTGCAAGTGCAGAGCTAAGTGGAATGGCGTTATCAAGTCTCAAAAAAATATTGAGGCTTTTTGACATTTCTCCAGCTAGAGCATTTGCGGAAAGATTGCAGATGTAAAGTAAAGCAGTGGATAAAAATAGTCCCTAGCACTCGTACTACCTGTTTTTCTTTTCAATAGAATAACATCCCCTTTCTGATAGTTTGAACCCACAATATTAAGTTTGTTTATAACACTATGTAATTACTCATGATAATTTTTCGATAATTATAATGTTTGTGGTTTATATTTGTCAATAAAAATGTTATAATATATAAAATGTTTGTTGAAAAATTACCATTATATTAGGATTACACATTTTAAGTTTAGAATTTATGTTATTATCAATAAAAATTTACATAATTAATGAGGATAAAAGTAGAATAACGCCATTTTCATAGATAATTACAGTTGAAAAAAATATGATGTAGATTAATATGCTGATATAAGCGCTGAAGTATAAAAATTTCGAGGGGCTTGCTTGAGGGAGAATTTATTATCTTTGACATCCGCATCATGAAATAACCATAAACAACAATGGTGAAACAATGAGATAGGAGGGATGAGCTTGAGCTGTAATGCTACTAAATGTAGAGTATTTAATGAGGAAATATCCTCTGGCAGACAGTTATCCATACAAAAGCTGGAGTTATCCACAGGGCTTTTATCTATGGGCTATGATTAGGTTATTTGAAAAACCCGGAGATAAGAGATACTATGATTATGTGCTTGTTATGGTAACACTCACGTAGGAGATGATGGGACAATTTCACTGCTATGTTGGAGACTGCCTTGATGATATGTGTGCATCTATCCTTATCTGGCTATATACAAAAAAACAGGTGAAGAAAGATTTAAACTTGCTGCTAAAAAGGGTTCGTAGAGCACTAGACTCATATCCGAGGAATTCTAAAGGTGGATTCTTACATGGAAAAGCATCTTCCGGTGAAATGTGGGCGGATGGATTATTTATGGAATTGATGTTTTTAGTAAGATACAGGAAGTACATAGAGGATGAAGAGACTAGCTATGAAGAGGCGGTAAAACAATTAAGCTTATATTTTGAAAATGCAAGGAAAGACAGAACAGGCTTTGTGTACCATGCATATAGTGATAATCCGTATACAAAATGGGCAAGCCCGCTAAAACGGTTGTTCCCGAGGTCTGGAGTGAAGGGCTTGGCTGGTATGGTATGGCTTTGGTTGAAGCACTTGGAATAATCTGAGAATTTTTAATGGGCGGGAGGAAATTAGAAATCAACTTATTCTGTTATGTGAGGAGTTTGCTTAAAACTCAGGACTGGAACTGTGGGCTATGGTATCAAGTGGTTGACAGACCGGGATTCAAAGGAATTTCCATGACACCTCCGGAAGTGCAATGTTTGTGTATACACTTAAAAAGGCGTATGATCTCTCACTTATAGACAATGAATATGCAAAAAGAGGTTATAGATAAAGGGCTATAAAGCAATTCTCTCAAAATGCTCTGCAGGGATTGATGGCGGATACAACTATCAGATGCCTGTGACGGGTTATGTGTTCAGAATAACTATGATCAGTATGTGGACTATACGAGATGTGCAAATGCTAAAGAGTGCCGTTGCTGCAGTTCTTTGGGCGTTGGTAGTACGTGAAGAGGGAACTGATACGATATAAGTAACCGTTTTTATCATCTTTTGACACGCAAAAATATGAAAAATTTTTATTATATTAAGGAGGTATATGTATAAGGCAAATGAATCAAGATATGAAAGTATGATCTACAACCGTTCAGGAAACAGCGGGCTTAAGCTTCCTGCAGTATCCCTCGGATTATGGCATAATTTTGGAGACACTGCTGCATATTCAAATATGGAAGATATATGCTTTACAGCATTTGATAATGGTATAACACATTTTGACCTTGCTAATAATTACGGTCCAAAAGCCGGTGCAGCTGAGATTAACTTTGGAAAGATTTTAAAAGAGCACTTAAGTGCTTACCGTGATGAGCTTATTATGAGCACCAAGGCAGGGATATGACATGTGGTAGGGTACTTATGGTGATTTTGGCAGCAGGAAGTATTTGATTGCGTCATTAGATCAGAGTCTTGCGCGTATGGGACTTGATTATGTTGATATTTTTTATCATCATAGGCCTGATCCTGATACTCCGCTGGAGGAGACTATGGAGGCTCTTGCACAGATAGTAAAGAGCGGTAAGGCGCTCTATGTTGGGCTCTCAAGCTACGATGGTAAAAGGATGGCTGAGGCTTCTGCTATTCTTAAAGAACGTCATGTTCCATTTATAATTAATCAGAATAGATACAATCTTTTTGATAGAACAATAGAAAGAAATGGTCTAAAAGATGCGGCAGGCGAATTAGGAAAGGAATAATTTGTTTTTGTCCGCTTGAACAGGGTGCTGTACTGACAGATATCTGAATGGTATTCCTGAAGACAGTCGTGTAAAAACAGACGGAAGGTTCCTTAAGGAGAAGGATGTTGAATTCTACATTTTGAAGGCAAAGGAGCTGAAAGCAGTTGCAGACAAGAGAGGACAAAGTCTTGCGGAAATGTCGCTTGCTTGGCTATTAAAAGACCCTAGAATAACCTCTGTGCTTGTAGGGGCTTCCAGAGCAGAGCAGCTGCTTACCAATATTCGCGCCATACACAGTGCTCCGTTCTCTGAGGAAGAGCTTAAAGAAATTGAGAAGATTACAACAGAAAATTGGTAAAATTTAATAATCAGGGGATTTGTGCTTAAGTACAGTCCCCTGTAGTCATATAAAGGGGTGGAAAAATGGAGATAAAATATTCATTAAAGGGCCTAGCGGATAAAGCAATGCATTTTGCAGAAAACAAACAGCTAATTGACCCTAAACTATGGAAACGATTTGTAAGTCAATTTAAGGGAGAGACAGATAAAAGGTGACAGAGGCTGGAGGAGGCGAGTTCTGGGGTAAAATGATGCGCGGAGCATCGCTTGTATCAGTTATACTGAAAATGAGGAGTTATATATATTCTTGATGAAACTGTTAGAAGATGATTTTAGTTACTGCTCCTACCGGACGTATAAGCAGCTACTCTGTAGAAACCGAGTTCAATGGGTGGGATCTGTGGTGCAGAAAATATGTAATTTTAGGTATGGAGTATTTCCTTGAGATATGTAAGGATGACATGCTTAAGGAAAATGTAGTAGATGCATTAAAAACAGGTAGACTACATAATGCAATTTTATTGGAGATGAGGATGGTAAAAACACCGATAGTTTTTGCGTCAGGCTGCTGGAGGGACTTAACTCAAGTTCGATACTGGAGCCTGTTTGTGAGACTATATATACTCAACAGGGAGAAAAGAAAGTATCTTGATTTTGCAGAGCATATAGTAAGTCCATGGAGGAACGTCACTGCCAATATATTTGAACTTGCACATGGAAAATGAAGCAAGTCCTTATCAGTATCGAGTCACAAAAGGCTTATGAAAATGACCTCTTGCTTTGAGGGGCTTTTGGAGTATGCAGAGGTAAAAAATGATAAAAAGTGGGAACAGGCTGCTATAAACTATGCCTACAAGATACTTGATACAGATTTCACTGTTATAGGAAGTGCAGGATGTACTCACGAGTTATTTGATCATTCAACAGTCAGACAGGCGAACACAACCAATGAATTTATTATGCAGGAAACTTGCGTGACAGTTACACTTATGAAGTTCTTTGGCAGAATATTAAAAGATAACCGGAGACAGCCGCTTTGCAGATGCTATCGAGCGTTCATTTTACAATGCCTATCTTGAGGCAGAAAAATCCACAAGGATTTATGGATGATAGAACTGAAAAAATGCAGGGAATTGTAAAAAAAGGATTTCCTTATGACAGTTATGCACCTTTAACTCTGGGAAAAAGAGGAAAGCAGGCTGGTGGATTTATGATTCTTGAAGAAGGAAATACTTATGGCTGTTGTGCAAGTACTAGCTTCTGCAGGAGTGGCATCATACCTAAAAATAATGTTTATTCATTCCAGTGAAGGATATAGTCTTAACTTTTATGAAGAAGGCAGGGTTGATACTATGTAGCCCGTCAGGTTCAAAGTTAAGCTTAGCATAGAAACAGCTTATCCGATTGAAGGAGATGTAAAAATAAGGATTGAGGAAAGTGGGAGATGATGAATTTGCTATGAATTTCCGAATTCCTGCCTGGAGCAGGTTACTACTGCAAGCCTTAACGGTGAAGAGATACATAATAAAGCGTTGGATGAGAAAACCGGTAATATCTGCTTCTGATCTTACAAAGGGAAGTGGATATTTAAGGATAAAAAGGAAGTGGAAAAGGGTGACGAGGTATTGCTCGTCCTTTGATATGAGAACTTTGTTTTACATCCTGTTCCATACGGTAAAGATTGCTAGTAAATAACATGCTTTTTTGAGTATGACTATTCTTGTACCTCACCTTTGATTTGGAAGATCCGCTTGCAAAGAGCATATTGCGCTGAACGTGGACCACTTATGCTTACGGTGGAAGATTCTTCAAAGTCAAAGGCGTCAGAGAGATAGAAATTGAAACTGATGATAATTTATCAGTTAGTCTGAGACTCTTTCAGACAAGGAAGACTGCCATTCGATTTTTGAAGAAATGTTAAGACTAGAGATGGTGATTTACACATAAAAGAATATGCTTCAGCAGGAAAAAGACAAAAAGAAAAAGAAATAGCTGTATGGATTTTAACTAGCTAATCTTAACTAAGTTTATATTAAAGCTGCTGCGTTTTAATTATGCGCAGTAGCTTTTTACAGCACTTAGCCTGATAAGTGAAAATTACCCTAATCATAGATTCTTACCATTGAAATAATATTTTACGTCAAATATACTAAAAAGCATAAGATTAATATACAGTATATGGAGCAAGATATACAAAGAGAAAGTGGAGAAGGTGGTTTTATGGTTAAACCTAAAAACTGCCAAAAAGGGTTTTAAGAAATTAAACCTCACGTTATATCTTATGATACTTCCGGCAGTGATTTATTATCTGATTTTTGCTTATCTTCCTATGGGTGAACGGTACTTGCATTTAAGCAGTTTAACCATGCGGATGGAATATCGCTTCACCGTGGTCGGGCTTCAAAACATTTTGAATTTTCTTTTTCAGTGGTGGCAAGATTTTCAAGGTTGCCTTTTAACACAATAGCTTATAACTGGTATTCATTGTGGTAAACCCTCATTCTACCAGGTAGGAGTAGCTATTTTACTTACTGAGATAAAAATCAAAGCTTTTAAAAAAGCCTGCACAGTCCATTATATTTTTACCATATTTTATTTCGTGGGTAATTGTGAGGCTTCCTCTACAATTTGTTTAACTACTGAATACGGCTCATTAAATACTATGCTTAAGGCGGTAGGTGCTACTCCGCAGACATGTATAATAATGTTGGTATATGGAAGTATGTACTTGTAGTGGCTAACGCGTGGAAATGGGTCGGCTATGGCTCAGTTATATATCTGGCAGCCATTACCGGGCTAGGTAGTGAGATGTATGAAGCAGCAGCAATAGACGGTGCAGGAAGAGTACGTAAGATATTTTCATTACACTGCCGCTGTTTACACCTCAGATTATAATTATGACCCTGCTTAATGTGGGTAGGATTTTTCAGGGTGACTTTGATATGTTTTTATCAGGTTACTGCAAATAATCCTCTCTTATATGATAGCACAGACGTAATTGATACTTGTAGTGAAAAGATCTCTTTACAGATACAGGATGTGGGAATGACATCTGCCGCAGGTCTTATCTGAGTCATTAATCAGTCTGGTTTATTCTTCCGGGGTAAAAACAGTGGTGAAGAGATTCCAGAAAGATTACGCATTATTCTGAGAAAGGAGAGTGAACATCAATGCTTACTAAAAAATATCAAAAAGCAGATGTGGGATTTGGACTTTTCGCATATACGATACTTACTATTTTTATCACTTTGCTGGTCTGATTCTTTTCTGTTTATCATATCAGGTGCATTCTCATCGGAACAGTCAATTCTGGAACACGGCTTCTCGTTGATTCGATTGAGTACTCACTGAAGCATTTAGAGCTAGTATTTGCAGTACCTGAAAATATTTTTAATGCTTATGGGGTTACGATATTTATAACAATAGTCGGTACTGCGGTAGGGTATATTTTTCTCATCGATGGCAGCTTATGCTACAGAGAAAAGAATTTGGGCCAAGGACCTTCTTTTTCTCCTTTCTTCTATTTCACAACTATATTTAATGGTGGAATAGTTCCATAGTACATCCTTATGATAAGATATTTTAAATAGAAGAACAACATTATGGCTCTCATTTCTGCCAAACTCTTCAACGTATTTTATATCATTATCATAAGAAGCTTTATAAGCAACAGTATTCCGGACTCAATAACAGAGTCAGCCAAGATTGATGGAGCAGGGAATTTCATATCTTTGTTAAAATGATACTTCCGCTTTCAAAAGCCTATTTTGGCGACAATGGGATTGTTCACGGCTCTAACTACTGGAATGACTGGTTTAACGCTATGCTGTTTGTAGATGAGCAGAAGCTGATTCCTTTACAGTATTATCTTTACAGGATGCTGTCACAGATATCAATGCTTAGGAATCTGATAGCAAAGGTGCCACAGTTAGCAGCTGTAACACCACCGGAGGAATCGTTTAAGATGGCGATGACACTGGTAACAATAGGACCGATCTTATTACTGTATCCGTTTGTACAAAGATTCTTTGTAAGCGGAATAATGATCGGAGCAGTAAAAGGTTAAAATAAAAGGAGGAGAACTATGAGAAAATTAAGAAAATGGTTAGCAGCAGGATTGTCAATGACTATGGCATTAGCCTTGGTTGCCTGTGGCAGTGGGGCAAAGAATGATACCAAAAGCACTGCACATGGCAGTGCCGTAAAAGCAGGCTTCCACTCAGTCTAAGTCATCAGGCACAGAGCAAGGCAAAGTACATTGGGCTGTTACACTTAAGATGTATTTTCATAGATGAGCCACAGTCCGACAACGACTATGGTTTTTGAAGAAATCAACAAGCATTTGAAAGAGAAAATCAACGCTACAATAGAGCCTCATTACTTTATCTTGGGGAGACTATCAGCAGAGATATCCCACTTTTTATTCTCATCAGGTGAAGACTTTGATATGATTTTACACGGCTGCTTGGGCGTTTTGTGCCGAGACAGCATCGAAGGTGGTTTTTATGAAATAACACCTGAGATGGTAGATAAATATTGTCCTCTGGCAAAGCAGCTTTTCCTGCAATGCTTGGGTAAATACATGCAGGTAGGGAAGAACTATATGATTCCACAGAATAATTACTGGGCAAACTCATTACGGCGCATTTGTCCGTGGTGACCTTCGTAAAAATACGGTATGGAGCCACTTAAGACAGTTGAGGATATAGAGAAGTTTATGGTAAGGTTAAAGAGAATGAGCCGGGTATGATACCTCTAGATGTCTCAAGTAACAATGCTGAGATTATTATGAGGCTCTCGTGTCTGTATCACAGGGACGTTACTATCTCTCACATACCTTGACATACGATTATACCAATTCTGAAAAAGCTTGATCTTGTGCCATTTTTATGATCTTCCTGGATTTGAAGAGCACATCAAGCGTATGAAAGACTGGAATCAGAAGGGACTATATCTCAAAGAGTGACCTACATCATCTAACACAAACCGTTTTGATTCGGGTAAGAGTGCAGTTAAAATTCGGAAATATTGGTGATGCAAACACAGCTTGGCAGAACGCTAAACAGAAATCACCCTGACTGGGAAGTAGAATATATCAATCTTCTTGAAAAATAAACCACTTGGTTCTGCTGGATTTACCGGCAACGGCGTTGGATTCAATGCAAGAAGCAAGAATATTGAGAGAGCGTTGATGGCAACAGATCTTCTTAACTACGATAGGATCTTAACTTTCCTTATTAACAATGGTATACCTGGAGTACACAGTAAAGCTTCTTGGAACAGTTCAGATAGACGGACATGACTTCCAGCAGATAGAAGTAATAAGCCTGATGCTTACGGCGGAATCAGTACCTGGTGCTTTGCCAATACACCAAGTCTACCTATAGATTCTTTCCTAAAGCACGGTGAAATTCAGGCATCATATTACTTTTTAAGCAGCTTGTATTCAATCCAGTAGATGGTATGTCATTCGTCCTTGATTCTGTAAATACTGAGCAGGCAAACGTATATAACGTAGAACAGAGTACACACCTATATTATATTTGGGCTTTTGCATGAAGACCCTATGGCAACCCTTTTAGCTGAATTCAAAGAAAAGCTTAAAGCAGTGGTGAAGAAAAAGTTCAATCAGGAACACCAAGCAGGCTACAGGTTGTATTTGATGCAGCTAAAAATAATCTGCTTTTATACAAAATAGATTAGAAACAATAGAAGGGGGTTCTGATGAGCAGAGGAATGCCGCAGTATATAAAAAGGACAGGTCCAGCCAGACACATCAACAAGCAGACTAAAAATACAGACTGATATTCCTGTTATACAGGAAATCCTTGCGGAAAATAAAAGCACAGGTCTTGAAGAAGGCTACAAAGTCATTTGCTTTCATAAGGAAATACCTGAGACTCTTAGCAGGCGTGTTAGTGATGAGTTTAATCGTCCCAAAAGCCTTCCACATAGTGAATGCCATATAATTGAGGCTAAAGGGATGAGATACAGGTATATGCACTAAGTGAAAGAGAGTTTGTTTTTCACGGCGCATATCTATAATCCACTTGATGGAAAAAGGCTGTGTTGATGCGCTTGCTTATGACTATCCTGTGTGTGATGAAAGAGGAATGAAGGTATTTTTGCCTGCATCAAAGGATATAGGATTTTTCAAGAAATTCGTCGATATGATTTGTTACTTTAAGTTTAACAGCATCATGATAGAAATCGGCGGGGCAATGGGAGTATAAAGAGACATCCGAGATAAATGAAGGATGGATTAAGTACTGCAGGAGAATGAGCGAATACTCAGGAAAAACAACAAAGATACAGGACTACACCTATCCATGGTACAAAAATGCCATACATATGGAAAACGGGGGAGGTACTTTCCTTACTCAGGAAGAAGTTCGCGACCTGGCTGATTATGCAGGGGAAGAATGCTGAGGTTATCCCTGAAGTACCTTCTGCTTGGACATTGTGACTATCTTATGATGGGACATATGGACATAGCTGAAAGACCGGAGGACCCTTATGCGGACACCTCACTGTCCTTCAAACCCTGCTTCTTATGAGCTTCTGTTTGATGTACTTGATGAAGTTATAGAGGTATTTAATCCTGAAGTGATTAATATAGGATGATGATGAATACTATACAATTGGAGCTTTGTGAAAAGTGCAGGGGAGTGGGCAGATATATTTGCAGGAGATGTGAATAAGATATATGAATATCTGAAGTCAAAAGAGTGTTAAGACCTTTAATATGGGGAGATAAACTTCTAAAAACGCAGTAGTACCGATGCGTCCTTTTGGAGGTGCTGAATACAGATGATATGCCTCAGTTCCACAAAAAGGATGGCAGATAGGTATTATGCCAGCTACATACCAAGCAATCGATATGGTTCCTAAGGATCTTCTGATCTTACACTGGAACTGGAATCTTGGGGAGAATCTTGAAGATGAGTTTTTGGATAAGAACTTCAATATCCGTTATGGTAACTTTGAGGGGATATTATTTCTCAAACTGGAAAGAGCATATCAAAAAGAGTGCTAGCCACGGAGCATTTATATCCAACTGGAGCTCATTAAATGAGGTGATTTTTACAGAGAAATACTATATTCTTCGGTATTTCCTATGCGTATGAAATGTTCTGGAACCATAATTATGAAGATGGAGATTATGAGACAATTAGAGACAAGACCTTTGAATATCTCTATCATTATAAATATGCAGACGCACAGGGACTTGAGGCAAAGGAGAGCCATGATGGACATCCCATGCGTATGTAGAGCTTATTCATACTACTGACTACTTTGTTGACTTTAAGTTCTTTGTAGATGGAGTTTTCCCAGAGAAAGAAGTATATGAGATTGGTCAGCTGGTATTTGAATATGAAGATGGACAGACTGAAAAGGTACCTCTAACTTATGGGTACAACATAGCAATAAAGACGTGAAATGGGAGAGAACCAAGGACGGAGACCCGGATATAATCACGGTTTTAAGCTTTCTGACCATCTTTCTTGAGATGTCCTTTACAACTTGCCTGTTAAAAAGGGTGAGGAGACAGTATACAAGTGTCTGGTGGCTAATCCAAGACCTGAAAAAGGTACTTAAGGAATTCAGAACAGAAGCTTTATCCGGACAAGAACTGCAAAGTCCATACGGAATCAGTTCGTTATCTGTCTTAAGGAGATATTTTTGTGCTAAAGGATAAAGAATTTATTAGAAAAATTTTATTAGACTGACCCTGCCGTTTTTCAATCCAGTTTTTATGATCATCTACTGTTAACCTGATTGATGTTATGATGATAGGAAAAGCTTGGCGATGCTCAGATAGCTGCGGCAGGGGCAGCTAATCAGATATTTTTCCTGCTTACAATTATACAGTTTGGTATAAGTTCCGGAGCTTCGGTGTTTATCGCCCAGTACTGGGGAGCGGGAGAAAATGGAAACATAAAAAGGTGCTTGGTCTAATCTATGTATTAAGTGGAGGTGTATCATCCCTTTTTACCTGCTTAGGATTATTTTTACCTGAGCAGGTTATACGTTTTTATATTCACGATGCGGATGCTGTAAAGTATGGGAGCAGTTACCTTTTTGTTGTGAGTATAAGCTATATAATTACAGCAATAAGCACTTCTCTTGCAACCGTTTGCAGATGTACGGGGAATGTGACTTCCCACGGTTGTTGGATTTATTTCTATGGCTACCAATATAGTGGGTAATGCTATACTTATTTTTGGTCTCTTCGGAGCACCTGCCTTAGGGCTAACGGGAGCTGCGATAGCTACGGTGATTGCAAGACTCATAGAAATGCTTATAATTTTAATTACAGTCTATAAAAAGAAGCTTATAGGAGCGGCCAATGTAGGGGAGCTTACAGGGTGGAATAGAGGCTTTGTAAAGGAGTACTTTAGCAAGGTAGCCCCGGTGTTATTTAATGAAATCGCCTGGTCAGTGGGCACATCCCTGTACATAGGTGACTTTTGGGCTTTGAAACATCCACGGTAGCAGCAGTACAGATTGCTTTCTGCTGCGTTGCACAAATCCTTTTTGTATTTGTGAGGGGTGCCGGAATGCTGCTGCGGTAATGCTTGGCAATACAACAGGAGAGGGAAGGGAAGAAGACGAAAAAGAGACAGCAGAAGGTTTCTTGTTATCCTTCCCTGTATTGGCTGCGTGTTTGTCGGTATAATCCTACTATAAGCAGTACTTTTACTGCTATCAATATACGAAGTTAGTGCGGAAAACGATGGAAAGTGTCAGATTGCTCTTATTTTAAGATATACTTTTTATACCGAAGGCCTTCAGTGTGGTCATGTTGTAGGCATTCTAAGGAGTGGTGGTGATAATGACCTTGCCTGTTTTCCTGGATATTGCCGGTTTGGCTGTTTAGCGTACCTTTTGGGTTTTATAGGCGTGAAAACCAGGCTTTCCGCTATGGATAGTCTTCCTGCTTTGTCAATGCTGAAGATATGATTAAACCTATATGGGGTATCCTGAGAGTTCTGTCTGATAAATGGATACATAACTCTAACTTAGATATCAACCATCCTAACGAGAAAGGAAAAATATGGAACAGAGCAAGTTAAAAGAACTTCTTAACTCTATGAGTAGGAAAGAAAATAGGACAGCTATTTCCAGATTATGGGGCATATAGCTGTCAGAAGATGCAGTGCTTACATAGGCGCTAAAGGATCTTGGGCTGTCGGATGAGGACTTAGCACTATGTGGGAACCATCCTTGGACTTGGAAGCAATGGTGGAGCGCTAAAGGCGATTCAGGAAAAATATATGGAGAGCCATCCTCACCATATATACCCTCTTATATTTATGGTTGACGTCATCCATGGATATAAGACCATTTTACCCTATGCCACTTGCAATGGGAGCGACATTTTCACGGAATTACTTAAAGAGTGCTCTAAGATGGCTGCAAGAGAGGCAGCGGCAGCAGGCTTCACGTAACATTTTCACCTATGGTTGATCTGGTTAGGGATGCAAGATGGGGAAGAGTTGTTGAGTCCACAGGTGAGGACGTTTATCTAAATAAAGTGATGGCTGAAAGTACTAGTACAGAGGCTATCAGGAGATGACCTTAAGGCAGAGGATACTCTTGCAGTACTGCGTGAAGCATTTTGCGGGATATGGAGCAGTAGAGGCAGGAGGACTACAATATGTAGAGCTGTCTGAACATACGCTTGAAGAATACTATATGCCTGCATACAGCTGCAATTGATGCGAGCAGCGATGGTAATGACATCATTTAATACCATTGATGGTATACCGACAACAGTCAATAAAAAGGCTTATGAGGGATGTATTAAGAGAGCAGATGGGCTTTAACGGAGTTCTTATATCTCGACTTTAGACCATCAGAGCAAAGCCGTTATGATGTGGAGTATGCGCGGACCACAGGAATCCGCTGAAATGAGCACTAAAGCAGGCTGCGATATTGATATGATGGCAGGCGACTATTCAAGGGCATCTGGATGAACTTATAGAAGAGGGAAGAGTTAGTGAAGAACTGCTTGATGAGAGTGTAATGAGAATCCTTCAGCTAAAGAATGATTTGGGCTTATTTGAGAATCCATTCAAAGGACTGGATTTAGTGAAGGAAAAAGGAATTGTGCTTATGCGATGAGCATAAGAACTGGCGAAGAAAAGCGGCACGTGAGTCATTTGTACTGCTTAAAAATGAAGGAAGCCTTCCAATAAAAGGAAATAAAATTGCCTGCATAGGACTCATATACAGACCGTAAAAAGCTCTTAGCTCTTGAGCGATAATGGGTGATGAAGGTCTGTGGAGACGGTAAAAGAGGTTGGAGAGAGGCTTGATGGCTATCAGCTTTTCATTCCACGAAGGCTGTCAAACATACTTCCTGAAGGAACTAAAGATGCCTGGTTTTGTGCAGCTGGAAGAAATAGATTATAATGCAGATAGAACCCGTGCTATGGAAGAAGATGCTCTTAAGGTAGCAAAAGAGGCAGATGAAGTCCTTCTTTTTATGGGTGAGCATTTCCTACAAAGTGGTGAGGCTGCAAGCAGAACAGATATTACAATACCTAAAAATCAGGTAAGACTGCTTGAGAAAATCTGCGATGTAAATGACAATGTAAGTCTTGTTCTTTTTACAGGAAGACCTCTTGCTTTAACCGATATTTGCGATAAAGTAAGTCCATACTTGTAGTGTGGATGCCTGGAACTATGGGAGCCGCTGCAATCTGGGATGTACTTACAGGTAAATATGCACCTTCAGGCAAACTTCCTATGAGTTTCCCTTACAATGTGGGGCAGGTTCCTATTCACTATGATATCTTACAGACAGGCCGTCCACTCACACCGGAAGACGCGGGAGAGAGATTTGTATCTAAGTACTTAGATGCACCAAATGAGGCATTGTATCCTTTTGGACATGGTCTTACATATACTGATTTCAGTATTTCTCCTATTACCTTGTCATCAGATAAACTAAGTGATGATGGGGAAATAACAGCCGAGGTCATCGTAAAAAACTTAGGAAGTGAAAAGGGAACTGAAACACTTCAGCTTTATATTCATGACATAGCAGCGAGTGTAGCAAGGCCAATAAAACAGCTTAAAGACTTTAAGAAGATTACGTTAGAGGCTGGAGAAGAAGGTAAGGTTAGCTTTAGGATAACAGAGCCTATGCTTCGCTTTGTAAGAGCTGATTATACAGTAGGCAGCGAGAAGGGGCACTTCAATCTGTTTATAGGAAACAGTAGTGCTACAGAGAATAAAGCTTCATTTGAACTAATATAGGGTAAATTTCACGGGACTTTTAGTCCCCGTGATTTTCAAATATTTGAATCTATGGAAAAAGGGGAGCAGGTATGCGGCTTTTTGGATTGTAGATGATGAGAGAATCACAAGAAATGTACTATTAAACCATATACCTTGGTCAGAAATAGGCATCACTAAAATTGAAACTGCCTGTGATGGAAGAGAAGCCCTTGAGATAGCCAAAGGGCTTCAAGCCTAATATAGTACTAAGCGATATAAGGATGCCTAAAATGAACGGCTTAGAGCTTGCAAGATGCTTAAAGGCAGAGCAGGAGGATTGTAGAATTATTTTCCTTAGTGCTTATTCTGATAGAGAGTATTTGAAAGAAGCAATACAGTTAAGAGCGGTAAGCTATGTTGAGAAACCTATCAAGCCTGATGAGATAAAAGAGGTAGTCAAATCAGCAGTTGAAGAAATTAAGAAACAGCAAAGGCTTGAGAATAGGAACTACTATGCCAAGCAGAAAAAAGATATGTATGGAAATTCTGACAGGAGAAAGTAAGCGCTGATATCGAAGAATACCCTTTTTACGAGGTTTGGAATATATTGCATCTGAACTTAGGCTTTATCCTCAGGATCCTTCAGCGGAAGTAGAATATGATGAAAATGCACTGTCCTTGGTATTGGAAGAATTAATCGCCTCACTGCTTAAGAGCAGGGTTCCTGATATAAATGAGTCTGATGAAGCAATGTTTTGCAAGTATTGCCTATTTACAGTAAAAGACTTAAATCATATTGTTGTATTGTTCAATATAATAATGACTTACAAAAGGATAAGGTATGTAGTCTTACTGAAAAAGCTAAGGAAAGGATTACTGCATAAATTGCCACAGCTACGCCGTGTATTTGCGGGAGTGGGATTATCTGTAAGAGACGTAAAAGAGTTAAAAGATTCTGCTATACAGGCAAAGGCGGCAAGGAGGAAATGTTTCTTAGGTGGAGTGATAAAAAGATGCAAAAAGAACAGGGGATGGGAAGGTACGATTTTTCAGGTAAACTACCCATTGAAATATCTTAACCTCGTGGAGGTATGGGAATTACGATGAACTGGAGAATTCCTTATCCACACTTGCAGATGAGATATCACGATTCACGGAAACCACAGTAGACAGTGTACGTGGATATTATCTTACTCTTTTACTTACTTTGACTCAAAGAGCTAAAAGTCAGGACAGCGTTGACTTTGGAGATATAAGTGCAGCGGCTTTATCTGCTCTTGGAGAGGCTTGCTGCCTTGAAGAAATGGGTGAATGTCTGAAGGATACGGCAAAATTATATTTCAATAACAAAGACAGTAAATCTCAGTATTCACAGCTTTCCGATAAGGTTGCAAAATATATACTAGACAATTATTCAGATGAGAGACTTAGTATATCACAGATAGCGGGTAAAATGTACTTATCGCCCAATTATTTGTCTTTATTATTTAAGAAGGATACAGGCAAAACCATAAATCAGTTTATAACAGAGGTAAGAATAGAAAAGGCGAAGGCACTGTTAAAAAGGACAGGACGCCTCTAGCTCTATTGCAGGAAGATAGGATATCACGATGCAAACTATTTTTCAAAAAGCATTTAAGAAGGAAACAGGTGTACACCAAAGGCGTATAGGGAAAGCATTTAGGGGGCGGTTAGAAAGGCTAAAAAGTATGAAATCATTTTATAAAAGGTGGATGGGAATCTTGGCACATACGGCTCTAAGTACAAAAATCAACTTGGTTTTTGTATTTTTCCTCATGCTGCCACTGCTTCTTTTTACTGCAGTTTCATATTATTTTTACCAACCGATTAATCCTAAAACAAACGACAAACACGATGTCGTATACGTATAATGAGGCAATATACATCTTAGATAGATATTTTTGATGCTATGGAAAGCAGCTCTTGGAAATATATTGTCTAATGACGAAGTATATAAGTTAGCTGCAGAAAGTATAGAAAATGATACTGTATTTAGTCAGAGATTTTTATTATAATGCATTTATGAAAAAGAATAGTCTATATAAATCAGTCATCACAAATTGATGGCATAAGGCTTTATGTCAAAAAGTGACAGACCATCTATCATAAATGATGAAGAGATAATTTTCACTAAATGTGGCTGAACAATCAGAGTGGTATAAGAAGCTTAATACAAAAAATGAACAGCAGGCACTGGGTAAGTCCGGGCTTTCATTGTTGAACCGGATGGAGAGAAGTCAGATTTTTCTCGTATTTGGGAATAATTTATAGTACCTGATGCATTAAAGCGAGCCAATGGCAGTGCTAAGAATAGATATAGACAAAAGTAAAATAGAAGAATTATTAAAGAGAATTAAGTTTGATTCAGAAACATCTGTATTACTCAGTGATGGGAAAAATATTATTTATAGTCTTTAAAGGAAATGGAGAAGAATTTGAAACAGGAAAACTGGATAAGATGCAGGGCGAGCAGTCTGGTAAGGACTGGAGCTTCATTAAATACAGTAATATTAAAATATATTTTTAGAACAGAAATGCTAAGTGCCAATGGATGGCATCTGAACGTTCTTGTGCCACAAGCATCGGTGCTGGAGAAGCAGCATGTCTTATATCTGACTCTTTTTAATAGCGCTTTTTGGGATTGCAGCAGTGTCATATGGTCTTGCATATTTGACTATAAATTCCAACTTAAAAGCGGATATTTATTTTAAACAAAGAAATGAAACGTGTGGAATCGGGAGACTTTTTCACAAAAAATCAAGCCTGTAGGTTCAGATGAAAATCGGAGAGTTAATGAGAAGCTTTAAGGCAATGACACTTCGTATGGAAGAAATGATAGATGAGAAGTATCGGATGGGTAAGGAGGTTAAAAACGCTGAATTAAAGGCTCTTCAGGCGCAAATAAATCCACATTTTCTTTATAATTCCTTAGATTTGGTTAACTGCCTTGCTATTGAGCATGATGTTCCGGAAATAGCAGATATGATTAATAGCCTGGTTGAATTTTATAAGCTAAGTCTAAACAGGGGGAAAGAGATATTCTCGCTTCAAGATGAGGTCCGCCATGTACAGGCGTATGTGCGTATACAAAATATGCGTTTTGAAAAGAAAATCAGCCTTGATATAGAGGAAAAAGAGTGGCTTAAGGAGTATTCTATATTAAAGATAATACTTCAGCCCCTGGTTGAAAAACAGCATCATGGTCATTCTTGAAAAAGAGGACAGCAGAGGTGTAATAAAAATTAACTTCGTACTTCAAGGGATAGAATCTACATAATCATCAAAGATGACGGGGTAGGAATGTCCAAAGATAAGATAGATAATCTGCTAAAAAGATACAAACGAGATAAAAGTATGCAGGGTCAGGTTACGGGGTTAAAAATATAAATGAAAAGAATTAAGCTATATTATGGTCCCTGAGTTCGGCTTGGAGTTTGAAAGCAAGGAAAAATGCCGGCACTGTAGTAACAGTGAGTATACCGCCATACCATATAAAGAGAATTAAACAGTACTGCCATATGACAGTCCTGTTTAATTTTTAGTCTATTTCTAATATAATCTAAAGGATAGAGACTTAAATTGCAGCTTATGCTGCTTTTTAATCACAAATATTATTGCTGAAAATCTCCTCCCATAGTGCCAAGGCTCTCCCTTTATTTGCAGGGATTCCCATAGACATAAGCTCATCACCGTAAGCTTTTGTAGGATATCTTTACCTATAAACTGTAAGATACCTCATAGCAGGTATCAGGGCAAAAGTCCATCAAGCTTAAACCTTAGGAAGGCACCATTTATCTTGCAAAGCCTCTGATAATACATAGCGAGGGCTTCGCTCTTATCCTTTGCAACAACTATCCAAGCGGTTTCATTGTGCTCAAAAGGACTGATTAGTCTGTAGAAGTCACTCTTTAGCTGGATGAGTTCTCTGTTCTCCTTCATAAAAGCAACCTGTGCCTTAACCTCTTCAATTTCTTCTGCGTTTAGGAGATTGAGGTCAAGCTCATATCCGAAGGTACCAAAAGTAAGCCACAGCAGCTCTGGTTGAAAGTTTAGTTATTCTACCCATCTGATGGTTAGGAACTGCGGATACGTGAGAACCCATAGACACGATAGGGTACATATATGAAGTGCTATACTGTATCTTGGTTCTTTCATTTGCATCGGAATTGTCGCTGGTCCAGGTCTGAGGCGCATAGTAGAGCATACCCGGATCAAATCTTGCTCCGCCGCTTGCACAGGATTCAAAGAGCACATGAGGGAACTTCTTTGTAAGCCTGTCGTAGAGCTTGTACACACCTAAGATGTAGCGGTGCATAAACTCTCCCTACCTGTCACAAGGCAGCTCCCTGCCAAAAGGCTCTGTCATATAACGGTTCATATCCCATTTGATATAAGAGACCTTAGACTCTGAGAGAAGCTTATCCATGCAGTCATAGAGATAGTCAACCACCTCATCCCTTGACATATCAAGAACGTGCTGATGCCTGGAGTGGCACTCAAATCTATCGGGTGCACCTATTAGCCAGTCAGGATGAGCTCTGTAGAGGTCGCTGTCTTTATTCACCATTTCAAGCTCTACCCAGATACCAAACTTAAGACCAAGAGCCTCTACCTTGTCAGCAAGTCCGGGAACACCACCAGGCAGCTTTCTTGTATTTGCAAACCAGTCACCTAGTCCCCTGTAATCATCATCTCTTGCACCAAACCATCCGTCATCCAGGACAAAGAGCTCGACACCTACTTCCTTTGCCTTTGAAGCTATCTTTAGAAGCTTCTCCTCATCAAAGTCAAAATAAGTAGCCTCCCAGTTATTAAGAAGGATAGGACGAGCCTTATCCCTCCATTCTCCACGCATCAAGCGGTTTCTGTAAAGGTCGTGAAGGGCATGGCTCATAGAATTAAAACCATCTCACTATATACTAGCACAGCCTCGGGAGTAACAAAGCTATCGCCCTTTTCTAACTTCCACGAAGTTTTCAGGATGTATGCCAAGCATAACTCTAGTCATATCGTGGGTAGAAACTTCGACCTGAGCTAAAAAGTTACCGCTGTAGACAAGGCTAAAACCATAAGCTTCTCCTGAGTATTCGGTAGTTTCAGGCCTGGCAAGGGCTATAAAAAGGGTTGTGGTCAGCGCCAGAGCCTGTTCCTGTAGCGGTTCCAATTGACTGGATACCCATTTCAAGTTTTCTTCTCTTTAGATAACGTTCTCTTGCCCAAGCTCCTGAAAAATGAATCATTTCATAATCCATATCAAGGAAGTCTACAGCAAAGCTTAGAGCCTTTGTGAGAACTATCGGAGCCTCTCCCCTGTGATTAAAGCGGGTATGTCTTGTTATGACAGGATAATCAGCATAAATGGTATAGGAGAGTATCATTTCAGTATTTGTTACATCATCAACCAAAGTAATTTCAAAGGGTATCAGCCTCAGAATCACATTCTACATAAGTAGAAGGAAGCGGTGCAAGACTTGGCTTGCCTTTGAGTATGTTGTAGCCCATATATTTATAATCGCTTATGCGGCTTCCATTTTCCTGCAAAACTGTGTAGGCAGGGCTTCTAAAATCGCCTGTTCCATAACTTGGATAGTCATTTCTAATGTACTGCCTGGCAAGACTTCCGGGCTCAGGCACACAAACTGCACTGTGAGAGCGGTAAGTTTCTTCGTGATGGTGTGAGAATGATTCCCTGTCCTTTATGGCCTTTCCATAGTAGAGGTTCTCGATTCCTCCATTTTGAATGACGCTTATTATGTAGCTGACCTTCCCATTTGACAAATGAAAAGTCATAGAACTTTCGTGAAATACTATTGGCATAGATACCTCCTGTTTAAGTGATATAAGTTAAAATGTTAAAAACTCTGAAACAGATATAAGCAGGGGTTTAAGCTGCTTATAAACGGGAAAGTTGGCGTTACCTCTACCCGCTTAAGTCTATTCTACAGGTTAATATGATGGGTTTCAATACCTTGATTAAAATTTTGAAAAGAACTGAAAAATAGCTTACTTAGGCTTTTGAAAACTCCTTCCTGAAAAATCTACTTGACATGAAATCTCTATAAGAATATACTAAGCATAAGTTAGTTGCAACTAACCAACCCATGTTTTAAATTATTTCTAAAAAGGAGAATAGAAAATTGAGAAAAACAATATTATTTTTACTACTTGGAGTATTGCTTTTTAACAGGCTGTGGGAATACAGGCAGTACTAAGGAAGCTGTAAGTAATGCTGATTCTCAGCCTAAAAAGAAGGTAACAGTAACAACTTCATTTCTGTACGACATGGTAAATCAGCTTGCAGGTGACATGGTGGATAAAGAGCTATTATCCCTGCGGAGAGGATCCTCACCTATATGTAGCAAAGCCTGAGGACTTAAAGAAGATAGCAGAGGCTGATTTGCTGCTTTTTCATGGACTGCACTTTGAGGGGAAGATGCAGGAGGTGCTTGAAAAGAAGGGATATGCGGTAGCATCCACATTTCCTGAGGACAAAATAGGCAAGATGGAGGAAGATGGGGCGGTAATAGTAGATCCGCATTTTTGGTTTGATATAGATCTTTACAAAGAAGCTACTGAGAATGCAGGCGCAAAAGCTTTTCTGAGCTTTTACCTGATAAAAAGATGAAATAGATAAGAAATACAAAAGCTTACTTAGAAAAGCTGTCAGCTCTTGATGAAGAAAATAAAAAATCACTTGCAGAGATTCCTGAAGGCGGACGGTACCTGATTACGCCACACGATGCCTTTAATTATTTTTCAAGGAGATACGGCATTGAAGTTGTAGCACCACAGGGTGTCAGTACAGATTCAGAAGTAGCCAAATAAGGATATAGACAAAACTGTGGACTTCATAGTGGAGCACAAGGTCAAAGCTATATTTGCAGAATCTACCACAGATCCTGCAAGGATGGAGAAGCTAAAAGAGGCTTGCAGGGCGAAGGGCTTTGATGTAAAGGTTGTAAGTGGCGAGGGAAATGAGCTGTTTTCCGACTCGCTTGCACCGAAGGGACAAAGCGGCGATACATACATAGATATGTATAAGCATAATGTTAAACTGATTACCGAGAATTTAAAATAAAAGGAGTGGTAGGCATGGAAAAAGTGATAGTAAAGGTGGAGGATTTGACCATAGCTTACCACGACAAGCCTGTATTAAAGGATTGTGACATTGATATAATGGCAGGCTCGGTTACAGCCGTTATTGGGCCAAATGGTGCAGGGAAATCCACCTTGATAAAGGGGATATTGGGACTTCAAAATAAGCTTGCAGGTGAGATTCTTATCTATGGGAGAGCCCATTAAAAAAGTCCAGAAGAAAATAGCCTATATTCCGCAGACTTCTGAGGTAAACTGGGACTTTCCGACCACCGTTATGGATGTGGTGCTTATGGGCAGATATGTACATCTAGGTTGGTTTAGGCATCCCGGGCTGGAGGATAGGAAAAAGGCTGAGGCGGCTCTTAAAAGGATAGGTATGTATGAGTTTAAGAATAGGCAGATATCCAAGCTTTCAGGAGGACAGAGACAGAGGGTGTTTATAGCAAGGTTAATAGCGCAGGAGGCTGAGATTTATTTTATGGATGAGCCGCTTGCGGGCATAGATAAGGTTACGGAGAAGGTAATCATAGATTTTCATAAAAGAAGAGCAGAAAAAGGGGAAAACAGCCGTAATAGTCCACCACGACCCGCCACCATAAGGGAATATTTCGACCATGTTGTAATTATCAACAAAAAGGTAGTAGCCACGGGCAGGGTGAGTGAGGCGTTTACAAATGAAAACTTAGAAAAGGCGATGATGAAAAATGCTTAATCTGGACATACTTACAAGCTATTCATTTATCATAGTTGGCAGCGGGACTTTTTTGCTTGCAGCCATAGCAGGGGCTGTGGGCTGTATTACAGTACTTAAGGACAGTCGCTGATAGGAGATGCCATAGGACATGCTGCATTCCCGGGGATAATCCTGTCTTTTATGCTTTTTATGCAAAGGGAGCCTGTGCTGTTAACGCTGGGAGCAGTAGCATCCGGTGCTACAGCCTTTTATGCTCATTCAGGTCATAAAGGAGAATTCAAAGCTTAGTTAGATGCGATACTTGCAGTGGTTTTATCGTCATTTTTGGAGTGGGAATGGTGCTAAAAAGCTATATTCAGGGTAATAGCAACTATAAGGATGCTGCTCAGTCAGGGCTTTCAAGCTATATCTTTGGACAGGCTGCATACATTATGAAAGACGATGTAAGCTCATAGTGTATATTGGAGTTCCTACCTTTGGTTTTACTTGTTTTATTTTACAAAGAAATCAAGTTATTTTTATTTGACGAAATATATGCAAAGGCTATAGGGATAAGAACGGTTTTGCTGTATGGGATAATTCTTGTAATGACAATGGGAATAATAGCCGCAGGACTTAAGCTTGTGGGTGCAATCCTCATTTCATCATTGCTTATAATACCCTCGCAATTACAGCTCTTCAATGGAGTGATAAATTCAGTCGGGTACTTATAATAGCGGGTATGGTTGGTGGAGTTTCAGCACTTATCGGTACTTATATTTCAACTGCTATGACGGAATGAGCACAGGGAGCAACCATAATACTCATAATGGGAAGCTTTGCAATCATTTCTCTTGTAATAGGGCCGCATGGGATGATAAAGAACCTTAGGATGAGGAGGCATGGAGGAAATGATTGAGTCATTAATATCTTACTTTGCCATATCCCTACGAGTCTTACTTTGTACTTCTACAACAGCCGCAGCTCTGTGCGGTGTTAAGCCCGTTTTTGGTCTTAAGGAAGCTTTCAATGGTTTCAGATGCCATATCACATTCTGTTTTACTGGGCATAGTTATTGCATTTTTCATAGTAAAGGATGTTGGGTTCTCCGTTTTTAATAGTGGGAGCGGCGATATTTGGCGTGATTACAGTATTTGCAGTAGAATTACTTTCGGGAACAGGACTTGTAAAAAATGATGATGCGGTTGGTATAGTCTTCCCGATGTTTTTTGCCCTTGCAGTAGTTCTGATTACGAAATTTGTAAGGAATGTACATCTGGATACAGACGTAGTAGCTGATGGGAGAGGTCATCATTGCACCGTTAAACAGGATAGAATTTATGGGAATCGACCTCCCTAAGGCATTTTGTACAGATGGGGATATTGCTTGTGGTAAACTTACTCTTTGTTATCATTTTCTTTAAGGAACTTAAGGTAACTACCTTTGACAGAGGGTTTGCAAAACTTGCAGGGTTTTCTTCGGGAACTTTATTTTATGCACTGATGACTCTTTCATCGCTTACAGCGGTTACAGCCTTTGATGCGGTTGGGGCTATATTGGTAGTTTCGTTTTTGATTACTCCGGGGGCGGCAGCCTATCTTGTAAGCAAAAGATTTGAAGGTGATGATAGCTATATCGGTTGGCTATGCAGCTATTAATTCGAGTATAGGCTACGTACTTTCTCTTCTTATGAATGTATCTATGTCGGGAATGACGGCTACAGTAGCAGGAGTTACATTTTTGCTTGCCTTTTTGTTTAATAGAGAGGGGCTGATTACTGCTATATTTATAAGGCTTAAGAGAAAGAGTGAGTTAAAAATCCCGAACTTTTCCTTACCCATATAGGTAATCATTCAGGCAAAAGGAGGAAAAGAGATGAGTTGGGCTTAGATTCAATCAGAGACCATCTTAAGTGGAAACAGGCTGAGGTTGATAAGACAGCAGGAAGACTTATAAGAAAAAGGGTTAATAAGGGTGATACAGATAAGAATATTTATGATTTGACTGAGAGAGGCAGGGAGAAGTTTGTAGGAGATTGAGAATAAAGTCCTCGGCTGTGAGTTAGAGGATTTGATAGAGAGTAAATTAGCCCTCCGAGTATTCGGAGGCTAATATCCCTATTCAGCTCCATACCTCCAAGAAAAATCTCATCTTTGCTAACTAGAAAAACAGGTTTAACAGTTCTTTATTTTTATTTAAGGACCTCATTAAGCATTTCAGAAACTGCATTATTCTGTATTCTCAGTACAAAAAGCTTGTGTGAGAGTTTCCTCAAATAAAATACTTAAATTGGATACCCTATAGGAATATCAAACCTATTTTTACTGAAAAACTCATCAAGAGCCTTCCTTATAACTCTATGTAGTGGTAAATCATCTTTTTCATTTGTCTTTTGGTAGGCTGCAAGCTTTCCGGAAGGTACTTTAAAAGGCTCTCCTTTAGAGAGGAGCTTAATCCGTCCTTAGTAAGCTCATAATCATCCACGCCTTTTTCTTTGCCATATCGTGTATCCAGCCATTTTGACCAACCCGTACTTATATTTCTGGCGGACATCAAGGAGATGACCATCCTTAAACTCAATATCGGTATAAGCATTTTCTTTATAAACACCCTTTTTCTGAAAAGCATTTCACCCTTGAGGATAACAGACCAATTGCTGCACTTTGTATAGTTGGAGTACTGCCTTTGACTTCGTTTGCAACATTGGCAGCAACCTTTTCTATAACATCCTCTCCGTCCTTTGTAAAAAAGCTGCCGTCTCTTGCCTCCAAATCCCTCATATCATATCCGGTATATCTGTAAATTTTATTTGCTAAATTCCAAAGGCTGCTTTTTTCATTGCTATACTGCTCAGACTTAGCAAGCGATGAGGCAGAAAATGCAATATGTAAAGATAAAACCTCAGGATTCTCACCTTGATTTAGAACGCTCTCACTCTTTGTTTTTAAGCTATCATCACCTCACCTAAAACAGAAATTCTATTTGTATATAAATCACTTAAAAGTAAGAGTAACTATCACTCGGTATGTTAATATGATTTTTCTTCAAAGAGTTTTGATACCTGAAAATCCATGTTAAGCCTGTCATGAATGGCTGATCGAAAGCTCTCTATTTCTCCATGAATACTAGGTGCTTCATAGCCACGGTATGCATAATCCATAACAGAGTAACAGTAAGGTTTGCCGCCCTTTAATACTCTCATCTCGTTACTATAGGCAGTCATGCGTACTGCAGAATGAGGTTCACCGTCTAAAACCCTATAGTGACAATAGCTTGGGTCAAAGTATTTTCTTTCTATATGATATTCGGGATCAAAGCAAAAACCTTATTTCTACGATTTTTCTTTTTCGTAGACTCTATCAAGTTTATCAGCTAGTTCTCCAGACGTACCTATATAAATTTTTAGCTGTTCGTCCTTCCAGTTGATAGGAAGAACCGGTATAGCCAGCAGCAGAAGTTTTTGATATATCCATATTTCCCTCCTGTAAGAAAGTACATAAAATATAACTGCATATTATGGGTTCTAATAAGTATATCGGATGATATCTCAAAATATTGAATTAAATTCTATCTTAGGTTAAAAATGGTAATATGATATTGAAAGTCATTGAATATTTTACCTGATATGGAGGTATGATGGCGGATAAAATAAAGACCATAGAAAGTAAGAGTAAGACCAGAAACGGCATCAAGAGAATGAGCTTTATTGCTTTTGTCAATCCTGTTTGAGATAGGACTTATCCTGATGCTTATAAACTTTCTCACATGGACTATGTGCTGGTAGAGATTATAATTAGAGTCATTACCATACCTTTTAGGCTTATATATACAGTGAGCATAAGACAGCTTCTATGAAAATGCCCTGGATACTGCTTATACTTGCGACTCATGTTGTGGGAGTAACCCTTTTCCTGCTTGTCGGCTTAAATGGCGGTACGAAGAAGATGAAAGAGCGTTATAAGAAGGTGGATGAGCAGATATTTCCACTTTTACCTGAGAACAGGCATGTATTAGATAAACTTGAAGAGAGTGAACCCAATGCCTACGGTATTTCAGCTTACTTAAGTAAGTACTCGCACTATCCCGTATATGAAAATACTGATGTAACCTACTATGACAGAGCTGAAGATGGGCTTGAGGCACAGCTTGAGGCACTTAAACAGGCGGAGAAGTTTATCTTTATGGAATACTTTGCCATACAGAATACAGTTGCCTGGGGAAGAATAGAAGAGATACTTGTGGAGAAGGCTGGGAAGGGCGTGGAAATCAGAGTGTATTACGATGATGTAGGCTCTGTGGGCTTTGTAAATAGAGACTTTGCAAAAGGCTTAAGTCGCTTGGGATTAACTGCAGGGTGTTTAATCCGTTTATGCCCGGTATCAATGTGTTCTTAAATAACAGAGACCATAGAAAGATGACTATAGTAGATGGAAAGGTTGGATTTACGGGCGGTTATAATCTTGCAGATGAGTATTTCAACCTAACCCACCCTTATGGAATGTGGAAGGATACAGGAATAAGGCTTGAGGGAGATGCCGTTAAGTCTCTTACGATATCATTTCTTGAAATGTGGAATGCAGTAAAGCGCTCGGACAAGGATGATGTTGACATCGAAAAATATCTTCCAAGGACTGACTATGTGGCAAAGAGTAATGCCTTTGTACAGCCTTATGCTGATATCCCGATAGATAAAGAACAGGTGGGAGAAAATGTATATATAAGCATGGGCAAATAAGGCTGAGATATACTGCTATTTTATGACTCCTCACCTGATAATTACAGATGAAATGAACTATGCAACTCTCTTGCAGCCAAGCGTGGAGTGGATGTGAGGATAGTAACTCCGGGCATACCTGATAAAAAGCTGGTCTATAAGGTAACACGCTCCTTCTACAACGGACTTGTAAGAAACGGAGTGAGGATATATGAGTGGACTCCAGGGTTCAGCCATGCAAAGATGAATGTGGTAGATGATAAAATGGCTGTCTGTGGCACTATAAACCTGGACTATAGAAGCCTTTACCATCATTTTGAAAATGCCTGCTTTATAGTAGATGAGGGTATCGCAACCGAAATGAGAGAGGACTTTGAGAAGACATTTAGGCAGTGCAGGAGGTGACAGAAGAATACAGCACAGGTAAAAAGATCGGTAATAAGGCTTGGACAGCTCTTCTTAAGGCTTTTTGCATCATTATTGTAGTGAAAGGAAGACATGGAAAAACATAAGATTATAAAGATATTTTTGGATAATACTTGGCTTTATTGGCTTTTGGTATAGGGTACGGTGGGGAGTGGTAGTTCCTCTCTACCTTCATTTCCGTTTTTATATGCTAACCCTCTTTGCATTTGCAAAAAGCTCGGATAGGCTTCATCAGTGGTTTATATCAACCAATCTTTACAAGAAAACCTGAAAGCTTTGTAAAGAAAAAAGGGATGACTGTTAAAAACCAAGATAAGGATTATGTCTGCATTACCCTGGTAATGGATTGGCTTTATTATGATGAAAAACGTGCCTATTGGCAGGATAGTACTCGCTATAGTGTGGGTCTGCCATGGTTTTACTTTATATTTGGGGTAAAGAACTACACTGAGGAGGAGAATCCACCCTGGTATAGAGAGTGAGGGTGAAATAAATGATTAAAAAGAGGCTGATAGGGACTGTTATCACACGCTTGGAAGCATTGTTTTATCACATATTGCTTCAGATTCTGTCGTTAATTGCGCAGATAGTCCTTGTATTTACACTTGCCAATGTGCTTGAAGACGCTGTAGGAGGTGCACTTGACAGGAATGCTGTCCTTATAGCAATCATTACCTTTGTAGTAGTGTATATAATAAGGGTTACCTGTGAAGAGCTTGAGCGAGGAGTCCTACCTGGCAAGCGTAGATGTCAAAAGGATAATAAGGGAGAAAATCTATGACAAGCTCCTTAGGCTTGGTGCAGGGTACAGGGAGAAGGTATCTACCTCTCAGGTAGTTCAGCTTAGCTCAGAGGGAGTGGAGCAGCTTGAAACCTACTTTGGCAGATATCTCCCACAGCTTGTCTACAGTATGTCAGCACCGCTTATTCTCTTTGTGGTACTTGCCATCAAGGTAAACTTTGCAGTAAGCCTTGTACTACTTCTTCTTGTTCCCCTCATTCCTGTTTCCATAGTGGCAGTCATGAAGATAGCAGGAAAGCTCTTTAAGAAAATACTGGGAGTGTATTCTGAGCTTGGAGACACATTTTTAGAGAATCTCCAGGGACTTACCACCTCCAAAAATATAGGGCAGACGAGAGAAAGCCGCTGAAATGGACGTGGAGGCATCTCATTTTAGGAAGATCACAATGAAGGTCCTTACCATGCAGCTAATCTCGACAACTGTTATGGATGTAATGGCTTATGGCGGGGCAGCAGTAGTATGTTAGTCGGAATAGGATATTTTCTTAAGGGAGAGATAAGCCTTGCAGGCAAGCTTACTGTGATTCTCCTTGCATCAGAGTTCTTCCTTCCTCTTAGAATACTTGGTCTCGTATTTTCCTATAGCTATGAACGGGATGTCAGCTTCTGACAAGATATTTGAGCTTCTTGATACCGATGAGGGAGAGAAGGGAAGCGAAGAGTTAGATGAGGTGTTCCTGTAATAAGCCTCTATGATGTGGAGCTTAGATATGAAGAAGAAAGAAATATATTAGTAAACCTGTTCTTTCCTAGAGAAGCTTTACCTCCATTGTTGGTGAGTCGATCGGCAAGAGTACAGTTGTAGGTATAATTTCAGGAAGAAATAAGGGCTACCGGCAGTATAAAAGATAGGCAGTAAGGAGCTTAGGGAGGTAGATGAGGTTTCCCTTCTTAAAAAGGTAACCTAGTTAGAGTCAAATGGCTATATTTTTCAAGGAGACTGTTGAGGAAAAACCTTAGAATGGCTGACAAGGATGCCACACCTGAAAGACTATGGGAGGTCTTAAGAAAGGTAAGGCTTGATGGGCTTTTTGAGGAGAGAGACGGACTTGATACCAGGATTAGTGAAAAGGCAGGCAATCTCTCAGGCGGTCAGGCTCAAAGACTGGCACTTGCAAGGGCATTGCTGTCTAAGTCTGAGGTAATGATATTTGACGAGGTTACATCAAATATAGATGCAGAAAGTGAAGAGATGATAATGGAGGTTATAAAGAGCCTTGCAGGCAAGAAAACCGTAATTATGATTTCTCTCAGACTTTACAATGTAATAGAGTCTGACAATATCTATATGATGGATAAGTGTGAGATAGCTGAAAGCGGTACGATGAAGAGCTTTTGGGAAGAATGGCAAAGTATGCAAAGCTATTTAACTCACAGACTGCCCTTGAAGCCTATGCAAAGAAGAAGGAGCTTAAGCCTAATATCAGAAAGGCTGTAGTGGCTGATAGCGTAGAAAATGGTGAAGAAATAGAGTATACTAGAGCCAAATGTAAAGAAAGAAGAAGCGGACTTGCTATTATGAGCAGGCTGATAGTCCTTATAAAGCCACTTTTGCATATAATGACTGTTGCTATTTTTGCTTGGAGTAGCGGCTATCTCTGTGCCATCTCGCTTTACCATACTTGGAGCGAAGGCACTTAGTCTTGCTACAGGAGGCTTCCTCGCTAGGTGCTGTGGATTATCTCTCTAAAAATGCGGGAGTTAGCGCAGAGTAAGTAAGATAATGACGGCTATGGTGCTTGTGGCTGTATTTAAGAGGGTATTCCACTACATTGAGCAGTATTGCAATCATTTTGATAGCGTTTAAGCTGCTCACGTTATCAGACATAAGATATTTGAGGCACTTAGGAGCTCTGCCCTGCTAAGCTTGAGGCGCAGGGACAAAGGTAATCTCATTTTCTATAATAACCACTGATATTGAGCTTTTGAGGTTTCTATGCACATACAATATCTCCGATAGCCATTGCAGCCATCGTATCTCTTATAATGACTGTGTTTTATAGGCAGTTATTCAGCAGTAGCAGTGTATTTGCACTCATAGCCTATGTGGTAATAGGTGCCATCATCCCTGTCGTTAACGGCAGGAGGGAAGTGCCCTTGGAATGAAGTTTAGAAACTCTGTGGGAGAGCTGTCTAGCTCTTTGTGCAGGGAGCTTCGTGGTATAGATGAGACTATTCAGTATGGTGCTGAGAGAAGAAGAAAAAGGCTATTTATAAAAAGTCGGTAAAACTGGCTAAGATACAGGAAGAGCTGGCAGAGGCAGAGGGGAGACAGCGTAGCTTTACAAATGGAGCCATACAGTTATTCTCCTATGGAATGTTATTCTTAACTCTCATTCTCTACAGTAATGGAGTACAAGTTTTTGAAGCTGTGGTGATATCAACTATTGCTATGATGAGCTCCTTTGGACCTGTGGTAGAGCTTTCATCCCTTTCAAATAATCTGAATCAGACCCTTGCAAGTGGAGAGCGTGTGCTTGCCTTACTTGAGGAAGAGCCTGAGGTTGCCGAGGTTAAAAAGGGTAAGAACGGGGTGTCTCTTAAGGAGTTCTCGGGAGTAAGGGCAAAGAATGTAGATTTCTCTTATGGTGATAGGATTATCCTTGAAGACTTCACTTTGGAGATAAAGAAGGGCAGGATATTAGGCATACACATGGGGCAAGCGGCTCAGGTAAGTCTACCTTCCTTAAGCTTCTTATGAGGTTCTGGGAGACTGATGGTGGTGAGATTCTCATTTCAGGGAAAGGATATAAAGAAGATAGTTACTGAGGATCTTAGAAAGCTTGAGGGCTATGTGACTCAGAAACCCACCTTTTTCACAGGTACTATAGCTGAAAATATCGCACTTGGTAAGCCTGATGCCACGCTTAGTGAAATAAGAGAGGCTGCAAGGGCTGCTTCAATAGATGAGTTTATTTCTGGGGCTTCCAAAGGGCTATGATACTAAGGTAGGCGAGCTTGGAGATACACTTTCAAGTGGAGAAAAGCAAAGACTTGGTATTGCGAGGGCATTCCTTTACAATGCGCCTTTCATCCTCTTAGATGAGCCAACCAGCAATCTGGATTCTTTAAAATGAGGGAATTATACTTAAGGCTTTTAAAGGATAAGAGCAAGGGCAGAACCATCCTTCTGGTTTTCACATAGGATTCTACTATGAATATTGTGGATGAAATGGTGGAGATGGGGTAAAAAGCATGGACTAATGTTTGGTTAAGATAATTATTGAGTGAGTAGACCGAGGGTTACGCCCTAAGATAAGGTGTAACCCTTTGTTACTGTACTTTCCATACATTTTTATAATACAGGTGTTAGCGGTATAAAACTCCTCTGTAGGAGGTACTTGTAAGAGAATTTATTAACCGTTGGCACCCACATTACCCCTTAGAGGTTAAGGCTAGTAAGCCATTACATCGCAGAAACCAAAGCTTTTCTTTGAATTTCTTGCCGAGTTTGTCTGCTAAAGGCTGCATTTTATTCATAAGCTTCTCTGAATCCTCATACAGAGAGTCAAGCTTAGCATTAAGCTCCTTTGTAGCCTTTTTCAACCTTGTTATAGAGCTTGTCATATTCTACAACGAGAGCATCGATTTCCTTCTGAGTCTTGATAAGAGTATCTTTTTCCTTGTCGGTAAGAGCCTTTGAAGACTTGATAAACTCTATATTATCTTCTATCTCAAGCTCCTCATCAGTCGCATTATCATATATCTTGTTCCAAAGCTTTTACATTCTTGTTGGAAAGAACATCAAACTTATCTTCTATCTCCCAGTTGTTGGTAAGCTTATTTGTAACCTTGTCTTATCTGTTCGTAGGTTTTGTCATGTGTTCTCAAGTGTGGTTAAGAGCTTCAGGTGGTTCTCGGTCAAGGACTGCTTTTTCAGCCTGTGTGAGCTTACCATCATTTTTAAGAAGTTCTCAAGGGCTTCATCTGATCAGTCTTTAGATGGCATATCACTTGGATAAAGCAAAGAAATCTTTCATCGGTTTCCATAAAATTCATATCCTTATCTACCATCTTGTTACTTGAAGGCTTTTTTCTCAGCTGCATGAGCTGTGCTTAAATCCGGAAGCTGCTCCTGATACAATCAAACTTCCTGCTACTAATAAAATCGCTAATTTTTTTCATAATATTTACCGTCCTTTCTATATTTGTGTTATTCTTGATAACTTATGTGTTATCCTTTATCTGTATGTAGTATAGCTTAGAAATTTAGGTAAAATCTCCTTAAAAATGTAAGGAGTTCTTGGAAAAAGTGTGGGAAATCTGTGGCAAAATGAGAGTGAAAGATGGTACCATTTTCTCCTGAAACCACTTCCAGCCTGCCTTTGTGTAGCTTTGCTATATCGCTTGCCATAGAAAGTCCTATGCCAAACTTACCTCCTTTCCTTTGTAAAAATCTCTCAAAAATATGTGGGATATCCTCTTTGTCTATACCGGCTCCATCATCAGAAACCTTAATAATCGTCTCTTTGTCAGAAGTTTCACAAGAGAGTTTGATCTCTGATTTTTGCATATCTTATCCCATTTGAAAAGAAGATTGGATATAAGCCTCTCAATGAGCTTAACGTCAGCGGATACGATTGATGCTGTCTTGGTTTCACAGATGATATTTATATTTTTTTCTTTAGCCATAAGCCTGAAATTGTCTGCCACTTCAGCAATAATTGCTGATATATCTACATCTTCAAATTCAGGCTCGCAAGCCTCCATCTTGGAAAGGAAGAGGATTTCATTGATAAGGTCAGCCATTTTTGCACTTTCCTTTAGGGATGACATCTGTTGCCTCCTCTTTAGGTATGACTATGTACTGTAATCCCCTCTGCGTAGCCCTGAATGGACATGAGGGGAGTTTTAAGCTCGTGGGAGGCATTTTGAAAAATCTCTTTTTGTATATTTTCGCTCTCCTGCAAGCATTTCAGACATTTCATTGACTGTTGTTATAACAGCCTCTATTTCAGAATAATTGGACTCCAGGGCTGCTAAGCTTTCTCTGCCTTTCTTACCGATAGAAAGAGGTAGTCTTTAAGTACTCAAAGTCCTTATTTGCCTGCCTTGTGGTAGAAAAAAAGGAAGAAAAATGGAGCCAATGCCTGAGAGCACGAGAGCTGCCATTAGCACCAGATTAACCCTGTCTATGAACTTTTGCATAGGGGTGATATTGATATAAAAGAGTACATAGTAGTCCTTGCTGTCTTTGCTCTCATTGTCAGGAACGAAGACACCATTTTCAATAAAGCCCTTGTAATCCCCAGCCTGAACCAGATAAAAATTGTCGTTTACATTCAGCTTGTGGTGGGAATCCTTGTAGGCATCAGGCGAATCCGCTATTATTCCTGCGAGGGCACTGGCTGTCTTTACCTCATAATCATAGTACCAAGGCGGAGTAGGGGAGACGAGATTGCCGCCTGCATCTATTACAAGGTGCATGACAGGAACTATGAGGGCGGTGTCTTCCACATCTTCGTCATCACTTTCTGCAAAAAATGTAACACTTCCAATATTGTCCATTTCATTTTTAAGGGCATCACTTGTAAGTGCCTTAACATACTGGTCGGAAATTATCTGAAAGAGAATAAATACGGCAAGAAGCGAAAATAACACTATAAAGGAGGGTACAACAAAGATTCTGTGTAAAAGTTTTTTCTTTTTCATACTGCCTCCGATAAGGTTAGCTTGAAAGCCAAAGCCCCAGATAGTTTCTATGTGGACTCTGCTTCCTGCATCTTTCAGCTTTTTCCTAAGTCTCTTCATAGTATCGTCAGTAACCCTTGTTTCGACCTCACTGTAGCCCCAGATATCGGAAAGGAGTTTATCCCTTGAGACTGCCTTTTCAGGGTTGGAAAGTAGGAGGGAAAGCACCTGAAACTCAGTTTTTGTAAGCTTAAGCTCGCTGTCAAAGCACCCTGCAGGAAAAATGAAGAGACATCAACGGAGAGGTCTCCAAAAGCCATTTCATCTGTGTTTTTTTCATTTTTCCCAAGTTTACTAAGTGTGCATTTACCTTGAGTGTTAGCTTTAGAGGGAGAATGGCTTGGTGAGATAGTCGTCACAGCCTGCCATAAATCCTGTCATAAAGTCTGCATCCGTATCCCTTGCAGTAAGTGAGAGAATGGTGATGTCCGGATAGGGCTTTTCCTTATCCTGCCACAGGCTGTAAACCCGTCAATCCCTGGCATCATTACATCCAAAACCACTATATCAGGGACTGAATTATCAAGCTCTGTAAGGAGAGAATCACCATTTTCAAAAAGCCTGACCTCGTGCCCTGCATCTTCGAGGAATTTGCCAAGTAAATCCTGATATTCTTTTTCATCATCAGCTATAAATATTTTTCCCATAGTAACTCCTTAAAAAGTTGTTATTACTATATTGGCACATTTTGGGGAAATTACAAGAATAGAAGTCCCCATATATAGATTCCATTCTTTTTATAATGATGCTAAATACATTAGAGAATACGAAATTGATTATAGGATAAACCAAGGGGTTGACAAGATGAAATAAGAGTGATAATATAATAGCAACAATTAAACAACCATTTAATCGTTTGATAAATCAAAGCTGATGAAGGAGATTAGTGTGAAAGAAAGTATAGGAAAAGCCATAGATTGGCGCACTTAACTAAGCTGTCTAAGGCAGGCAACTTTTTGAAGTGTTATTGAGTTAGAAAATTCGATTAAGAAGCTACTGGCTCATCAGGAGAAGTGGTCCCTCGTTTGCAATAGTTTCTTGGCTTGCTTGATAGCTTTTTGCCTTTGTTTTCAATAAAACTCAGGCGCATCGATTTTATAAGGTCGCTCGAGTTCCAATGCTCGCCAGTAGACAGCATTTGGTAGATAGCAGTAAGAATCATACGGGCAATAGCGATAATGGCTCTTTTCTTGCCACGACGTTTAACAAGAGATTCATATTTCTTTTTTGTAGTAAGGAGATTGGTCAGATTTTACGGCTGCATCGACACACTGTACTAATGCAGGTTTGAGGTGAACTCCGGCACGTGTAATCCGAACAGATTTCTTCTTACCAGCAGATTCATTGCTGCCAGGTGTTAACCAGCCCAACAGCATAAACGTTTGGAACTTGAGAACTGAGACATATCCGTACCGATTTCGGAGATGATGAGTTATTGCACTATACATTTGACACCCGAATGGTACAGAGGAACTGGACAGCATTTTCAAAATCAGGGATTAGAAGAAATCATATTTTCTATCATTTTATCAACATCTTTGATTTCTGCTGTGATATAATCCATATAGTGCGCGGACGAGGGACGCATACGGTATCGGGCATCAGTCATCTGATATCCTTCGACGGATTCTATAACAGCATCTTCTTTGGTTGAGGCTCGAAGAAGCTTAGATGCGATTTCTTCGTGGTTAATGGATGTACCGATTGTTCAAGTAGATAGTCGATAATGGACGTGGATGACTTCCCAAAGATATCGGAAACAACAGAGTCTAATGCAACATTACAAACAGTAAGAGCATTCTGGTATCGATTCTTTTCACTTGAACGGCGGGAAACAAACTTGCAACGATAGCGAGTGTATTCCCTGAGAATACGGACTATCTTACAAGGATATAGCTGCTTGACAAGTCCGAGACGGAATAAATCCCAATCCATTTAGAATCTTTGCTATCATCTTTGTTTGCCTTTCACAGCCTTTACCCACTTGGGATTGGCAGACAACATGTGATCTCATCTTCCAGAAGATTAAAGGCAAGACCCAGTATTTACCTGTGGATTCCATGCAGACATCACGACAATCATTGTCGAGAAGCCATTGCTTGAACTCAAAAATTGAATTGTTAAAGGTGGAAAAGCGCTTCTTTTGGTAAGATGGTTCAATGCCACCCGTAGTTTTTACAATCCGTGGCAACGAGAAAAAGATTTGTGAACATCGACACCACAACAGGTTTGGTAAAGTAACTTTCATGGTCAGACTCCTTTCGTAAATGATAAGAAGCCATTGACTGAACTGCCACACAATTAAACTAAGGCGCTTAAGCAATTCTTAGTGTACGGATTCGTAATACCACTCATTTGTGCTTGAAAAGGCAGAACTTACACTGATTATTATGCTGTCTAAAACGAGAAAGTTATTACAACTACTCCTCCCGTGCTTTGTAGTATAGCTTCTTGCAAACCATTTTAAAAACAAAACGTAGAGTTGAAACACTTTCATTACTATTTAGTGCCGCCAGCCGAAGGCGGCAGAATGAAGATTATATGGAGAAACCTGTGAAATCGAAGTTGATTGCGCTAACTGTGCCAACCTTATGGAGGATGTCGCAAAGAAGACTGCCGGAGTAAGGATGCTGCAGTGAATTTTATGGCTCAGAAAAATGCTTGTTGAGTTTGAAGACGGACAGAATGAGAAGGCTGTTATGAAAAGAGGTGCTTAAAGACCTGCAAGAAGGTGGAGCCTGACTGTGAGATAGATATTTGATAATATCTGAAAGTGGAATATAACTCTGCTAGAATGCTAAGACTGACTGTAAATAGAAACTTAAAAGGGCGGTATGAATAAGAAACAGATGCTCATCAGAATACTATTACAATAGTCCTTCTTGGCGCTGAACCTGCTCCACATTAAGGGAGTGATAAACTTAGGTCTCTACTTTGTGACATATGTCATAATTGGCTATGACATACTTAAAAAGCAGGAATAGGGATACTAAACAGGAGGGTATTTGATGATAACTTCCCTGATGGCAGTTACTACAATTGGAGCCTTTGCCTTTAGGCTATCTATGAGAAGAGTGCAGACTATAATGAGGCGATTGCAGTTATGCTGTTCTATCAGATAGGAGAGCTTTTTCCAGCTATGCAGTGAGAAGGAGCCGAAAAAATATCAGCGAGCTTATGGACATCCGCCTGACTATGCGAATCTTTTTGGAAGACGGTCAGATTAGCCGGGTATCCCTGATGAGGTAGCCATAGGAAGTGTAATTGTAGTTCAGCCCGGAGAAAAAGGTACCTCTTGACGGCGTCATTATAGAGGGAAATTCAAGCCTCAATACCAGTGCACTCACAGGAGAGAGCCTGCCAAGAGATGTTAAAGAGGGTGATGAGATTATAAGTGGCTGTATTAATATAAATGGAGTGCTAAAGGTTAGTACAACCAAGGAGTTTGGTGAGTCTACAGTGTCTAAGATACTGGAGCTTGTGGAGAATAGTGGGACTAGAAAGTCAAAGTCTGAGAAGTTCATTTCGAAAGTTTGCAATGGTGTACACCCTTTTTGTATGCTATAGCGCACTTGCACTTGCTCTTATCCCTCCGCTTGTGAGAATGTTTTTCTTAAACCTTTCCCTGACTTTGATGTATGGGGTATATAGGGCACTTACCTTTCTTGTAATAAGCTGTCCTTGTGCCTTAGTAATAAGTGTACCTCTTAGCTTCTTTGCAGGAATAGGTGGTGCAAGCAAGGAGGGCATACTGGTAAAAGGCTCGAACTTCCTTGAAACCCTGTCTCAGACTAAGATTGTGACTTTTGACAAGACAGGAACTCTGACTAAAGGGAGTGTTTGAGGTGAGTGCAGTTCATCACAGTGAGATGGAAAAATGCTAGGCTTATAGAGTATGCAGCCCTTGCAGAATGCGCCTCCTCCCACCCAATCAGCAAGAGCCTTAAAATGGCTTATGGAAAGGAAATTGACAGGTCTCGTGTGACGGATATCGAAGAGATAAGCGGAGAGGGAGTACTTGCAAGGGTTGACGGAAGTGATGTAGCTGTAGGCAATGGAAAGCTGATGGAGAGACTTAATATTCCTTACCATGAATGTCATTTATCAGGAACCATAGTACATATGGCTATTAATGGAGAATACTCAGGACATATTGTAATATCTGACGTAGTGAAGCCTAATGCTAAGACCGCTATAGATGAGCTAAAAAGCCGGAGTAAGAAAGACAATAATGCTAACCGGAGACAGGGAAGAAAGCTGCAGAGCAGGTGGCAGAGCTTCTTAGTGTAGACGAGGTATACAGCGAGCTTCTTCCTGCAGACAAGGTATCAAAGGTTGAAGAGCTTTTGAGTGGGAAGTCAGACAGGGAAAAGCTTGCCTTTGTGGGTGATGGAATAAACGATGCTCCTGTGCTTACAAGGGCAGACATAGGTATAGCTATAGGGTGCTATGGGCTCAGATGCTGCGATAGAGGCACGATGTAGTGCTGATGGACGACAGCCCTATGCAGATAGCAAAGGCAATTAAAATCTCCAAAAAATGCCTTGGAATAGTGTATCAGAACATTGTATTTGCACTTGTAATCAAGTTTGGCTGTCTCTTCCTTGGAGCTATAGGAGTAGCAAATATGTGGTTTGCAATCTTTGCGGACGTCGGCGTAATGGTGATTGCGGTGCTAAATGCCATAAGGGCTTTGAGGGTTAAGGATTTGTAGAATATAGAAGACTTCTATCCGTGAAAAGCAAGGGATAGAAGTTTCTTCACATTCTGTTATTCAGCCATATCTATTTGCCCTAACTGCTGAAGCCAGTCACAGGATAGCTCCATCCAGTCCTCACAGCGTTTGTTTATACCGGAACTTGTTCCCTTGGCGGCAGTCTCCTCGTTTGCAAGGGCAAGACCATGTTCGCCTGTCGGGAAAATATGCAGCTCAACGGACACTTTGTTGTTTATCAGTGCTTCAGCAAATAACAAAGAGTTCTGTACAGGAACAGCGGAATCAGTCAGTGTATGCCAAATAAATGTCGGAGGAACATTGGCAGTGACTTGATTTTCTAAGCTTAGGAGTTCTTTAAGCTCAGGGCTCGCCTTTTTACCCATGAGGTTTGTAATACTGCCTCCATGAGTCTTTTTGTACCTGAAGTTATAACGGGATATGAGAGAATAAGCCCATTTGGCCTGATATCTTCACAGGATAAACCTGTTTCACTTCTAGCCACTCTTTATCCCAAAACACACCAAGACTTGCAGCAAGATGCCCTCCTGCGGAAAAACCGACAATTACAATTTTATCTTTTATTTATGATATTCTTTTTGCATGTTTCTTATATGAGCAACGCTCAAGGCAAGCTCACACAAGGCTTGAGGGAATTCAGCCGGGGCAACGCTGTATCTAAGTACACAGGCGTGAAAGCCTCTTGCAAGATACTGAATAGCTACTGCCTCTGCCTCTCTGTCAGAAGTGAAGCCATAGCCTCCACCCGGACATATTAAGGCTAAAGGCCTTTCTCTGTACATATCGATTTCCTTTGAATTATCAAGCAGATAGGTATAAAGTTTAGCCTCACCACCATTTACTTTGATTGGAATAGTCTGATTTAACATAATCTTTTACCTCCTGGTTTATATCAATACCATCTTTAAGTGAATAATAGCCTTTTTAGCTTATGGTGTCAACTACAGACATATACTGATTTTTAATTTCTCTTGACTTTGCGTCCCTGCCTTATTATAATAGTTGAGGTGGCAAGGCCATTTGTTCCCTTAGTTAAATGGATATAACAAGCGCCTCCTAAGCACTAGTTGTGGGTTCGATTCCCGCAGGGAACATTTATTGTAAGCGGTAATGATGATAAGTCATTGTTGCTTTTTCATGCAAAAACAGCATTTTTGGAGACAGATTTTTCAGCGAAACATAGAATACAGAAATGATTTTGTCAGCGAAAATGATAGCTTGTCATCAGCTCAAATTTTTCAATCTGTCATCCGCAGGGATTAAGCATAAAGTAGGATGAGATTGGGGTTGTAAAAATAAGACAAAAATGAAACAAATACTATATTCTTGCCTATAAAAATGGCTCTGTCGGAAGAGTCCGTTCAGATTAGAAAAATACAATCTATTCGTAAAATTACCAGGCTTTTATAAAATTGATATTTTACCCATGAAGTATTATTTAGAAGACTTTATAAATATCTGTAAGGGGCGTCCATTGCTTTTGTCATAATCAATTCTGTCACAGTCACGAAGAACATATTGGTTCTGCATAATTTCATAAGCCTTGCGTATATCCTTGTTATTCATTGAATTTGTAAAGAATATAAAATCTGAAGGCAGTACATTAGGGATTCCGTCAAGACGATTGATTTCCTCAGCAATACGAATATCCAGCAGTTTTTCATCAGTCCGGTATCTGAAAGCAGTTTTGAAACAGTTTTGTGTTTATAAATAACGGCAAGGTCATAAATATGTTTTGCTGCCTCAAATGCCCTGTGTGGCTCATAAGCCTTACGAACATAAGTTTCTGCAGCAAAAAGTTTATCTATAAATACTCTTTCTATGGAAATTGTCATAATGGAAAATGGTCCAACATCATATTCTGATTCAAGTATCTGCTTCTGTTCATTAGAGGCAAGCTCATATAGCATAGCAGCGATTTCAAGGCACTCAACAGGCTCACTGATAGTAAATGAGGTTGCTTCAACTTTTACCCTTCCAAATCTTTGCAACGCATCATTTACATCAAAAGCAGTCAAAGGCTCATATGAATACACAGCAACAACTTCTGAGCGGTTTGTTTTTCCCAGCGATGAATCTCGAAGAAGTGAAGTATATTTTTTTGTCGCCTGCTCTAATCTCCTGTCATTCTGTGTCCGGCTGCAGTTCCTTGTATCAACTGACAGGTCTATATCTTCAGAGAAACGGTTTGTAGTCTTTAATGCTTTATATAGAGCTGTTCCACCTTTGAAATATGCAGGAAGCCCATTACTTTGCTTTCCTGCAAGTTCTTTGAGTATTAATGACACATAATAATCTTTTTCAAGGACATCACCTCGATATCCGGTTTGTGTATGAATAGTATCAATAAGCACACGAAAGGCTTCTTGATCAAGATGGAGTTTCATAGTGCATAGCCTCCTTCTCCTGCTGTATGTGCAAGCTGAATTACTGTATTTTTATTATAATAACGGTCTGCTAAGAACAGAAGCTTTTCATATTGCAGCTTAAGTTTGTGTATATGGCTGGCAATAACGGAATACGGATGTTCTGCATCAATGGGAGCTTTATCCAAAAGTTCAAGCGTATCAAGCGTCTGTAAATATGATTTATTCTCAGCAGTAATCTCTGCTTTTGGAGGACGGATTGTTACTCCCAATTTTTTTATCCATGCGAGTACAATCTTTTGCCATATTAGTGGCAATAACACGCTCTTTTGGCATTTGTGTTGCAAGCCCTATATCATGAAGGAGGGCAAATCCAGTCTCATATCCTTTGTCCGGCAACAAATACTTATCAGCTATCAGGCTCTCTTTGTTGATTCCTCTTTCTCCAAACGGAGTGGTAACTGTTCTGAAATAAATTCCTTTCTGGTAGAATCTGAGTTCAGGAATCACTTTAGAATCCATGATGCGTTTCATTGTCACAGCAGTTGCTGCTACAGCATCTTTATCTTTCAAATTAAATTTTTCTGCTAATGAAGCAGCAATTATCTTTGTATATATTGGCATTCCAATCGGCTTTTGCAATAAAAGCTCACGAATATAGTCTGTATAAGTCATAAATTATCCACCTCACTTTGATATGTTTGATGCGAAATATAACAATATAATATAAATATTATATCACAATTACAAGATATTTCAACAATGAATTTCATAAGTGACACGAAATGTCACTTATGATGTCACTTATCAGAATAAGATAATGCTAGCTTAAAAATATTTAAAATAATGGTCAAAAACCCCATAGACCTCCGACCTGTTACACGCTATAATCCCGTTTTCGACAGTAAAAAAATATTAAAAGGCGTAAACCCTTGAAAATTAAAGGATATTACGCCTTTTTAAGTGCTGTAAAAATGTTGTATCCAAAGCTTATCTTAAAAATTTTTGTACGACATTTTTATTAAGGTCTTTCGGTAGGAAGTTTTTGCGGTCAAGACCAAGGGACGAATACTCCTTCCAGTGCTGTCAGTGCTTTGGAACCGGTATATTGTGACACATATGCCATGTCAGAGATATTTGCTACCTGCATATTCTGCATTGTTTCAACTATGTTGTGTGTTGTGGGGTAGATTTCTTTACTGAATGAATTCAGTTTGACTTCCAGTAACCTGTAAATCAGCAGGGCTGTATAACAAATCATGAAGTGGGCAATTATTCTTCCTATGTTCCTGTGGAAGTACGGTCTTGATGAAAAGTCTGTTTTAAGTATCCTAAAGCAGTCTTCAATCTGATATCTCTGTTCGTTTATTGCGATGATGTCTTTGACATCGTCATCTAAATTTGTTGCTATGGCGTAGAAACCGTCATACTTTTCCTCTTCACGGATTCTGTCATTGTCAATTTCGTATGTGATTTTAACTCACCAACTTTCTTTTATAAAGCGCTACGTCATTTGGTCCCTTCTTGTATTCATCAGGATCCATTTTATCAAGGATTGACTTTGCTCTTTCAATCTGGCGGTTTCTGATAAATCTCTGATATTCCATACTTTTTCTTGAAAACGTTATATTTACATGCTGCTTCAGTCATGCCTTGGATTTTATCTTTTTTATCTTACCGTTTTGTAATATTTTTTCCTCATAAAGCCCTACATCTAAGAGGGTGCTTGCTTCGATAACCTTATAAATCTTATATGGGAAAGATGCTAACAAATCTGGAGAATAATCCCATAGTCTGTATTACTTTCACAGACAGATGCGATTTGCTCAAAATGCCCCTCATAATTTACAGGAATCTGTAGAAGCAGAAAAGAAAGTTACCGGATATGATACAGAAGTTCTCAAAAGATGTGGATTTAAGGATGGAGTTGTTATGCCATATTTAGATTTTAAGAAAGAAGTTTATGAAAAATTTTTACTTTTTAAGCAAGCGTGAAGAAATTTGTGGTAATTGCTAGTGGAATGAACTTTGCCGGTTTTTAATTAAATAAGTTAAACAAAGACATAAAAATATTTGTAAAAGCCCATTAAAAGTTATATAATAATCTTGAAAAATAAGGCGTTGAAATAACGCTACTTAAAAGGAAGGGAAAAACTATGAATCCAATTTACATTATTGCGCTGTTTTAATTTTTATGGGTAGTGCTTTTTATACCGTTTATGATTATGAATAGTAAGAGAAAAGCAAAGGCTGGGGCTTTTGCTGAGGGAAACAAAGACAAAGCTGTTATACATCTGTATTGCAAAAATATAAGTATAGATGGACAGAAAGCCTCAGAATTCAGCCCTATAACAGGAGAAAATCTTGAGAAGGTAGTGGTGCTTGAGGCAGGAAATCATTCTTTTTGAAGGAATTTTCCAGTCAACAGATATAGGATGGGAACAAATAAGAACTTAGAATCAGAAAAAGTACAATTTGAGCTCTATTTGGAAAAAGGCTATACTTACTCAGCGGCTATGTATTTATATTCGCCTGAGGATAGAAAAGCATATTATAATGGAGATGTTGGAAAAGATATCTTATCAATTCCTTTTAAAACAGGTCAGGGAAGGCCAAACATAAGATGCTTATATAATTTGCTATGAAGAAGATTAGAAGATTAGCTTTGATTATATGGAAAGGTTTATATGAGCAATAGCAAAGTGAAAGATTTATTAAAAATCGTAGACCAAAGAAGAAAAATTGATATGGCAAGAGAAACATCAGCTTACAATATTCTTGCTAGTAATCGACGAAGAACGAAATGAAGCACAGGCTCACTCAAAAAATAATGTATTTTTGTTAGAGAAAGTTTATAATGAAAATGGAGAAAACGATTTTTAAAACTTATTTCTGAAAGAGATTAAAGTACCGAAAAATATACTGAATGCTTATGGAAAAGTATACAGAGAATATGTTTTTGAAGAAGGAGAATAGATTTTGTAATTGAAACTGAAAAATTTTTGATAGTTATTGAGATGAAAATAGATGCAGAAGATGGATATAGACAGTTAGAAAGGTATGATAAATTTTGTAAGAAAAAAAGGGAAAAGATTATCTCATATATTATTTAACATTGAATGGAAGTATGCCTGAAAAACAAAGCATAGGGAGAATGAATAGTGAAAAGCTTTTGCTCAATAAGTTTTGAAAAGCATATTTTGAATTGGCTTCAAGCCTGTATGTACATAGTTGACAATAGCAGTTATAGTTACTCTTTGTAAAAACAATGATGCATCAGTCAGGCATATGCTTGAGCTTGAAAGATGAGGTGATGAAGGTGAAAGATTTAATAATAAGTACAGATATGGCAAAGACAGCATTACTTATCAAAAAATGGATTTGATGAAAAATGAAAGAACTTCCCTGAGGAATTATTAAAAAATACAACAAAGATTTTTAAAACGTAAAAAGTAAATTAGATATACAACTTTATGATAATTTTGTTGATATTTACATTGATGAAATAGAATATAGAAAAAGACATATTATTTAGTATGCAATTGGCCATAGATCATAATCTTTTACGCCTGCTTTGGATTTTTGTGAATATGGAGAGAGATTTTACATGAACTGAAGCTGAAAAAGCTATTTCCCTAAATTTTATAAAAGCTGTATAAAACAGATAGAAGAACTAAATCTGCCTCAATTACATTATTACCCTCGTTCTGTATGGTTTTATATCGAAAATACAAAAAGGCTGTAAATTGAATTTTAAGGAAAACAGTGATTCGGTGCTAGAACTTATAGATGAGATGGATGTACAAAGTAAGTATATTGGAGAAAATATATTTTTACAATGTATTAAAACCTTTGTCAGGTTATATGAAAAAAATTAATATGGACTGATATTTTTATGAAAGTCTAAAGCACCTTTAATCCTGGTATGTAAGTCAGATTTTTATTTATCTTGCAAAGACCTATTAGAATTATATTACAACACTCAAAATGACAATGGAGTATTGTGTAGATAATGATATACTAAAGGATATACTTTTAGTAAAGAAGAAGGAGGTCGAAGACATTATGATGACTGTATTTTTCGCAAGAGCAGGCAATGGAATTTGCATTAAAAGCAAGATATAGAGAAGGGATAAAAGCAAGGAATAGAACAGGGCATGGGAACAAGGCATAGAACAAGGCAAATCGATGGGTAAATATGAAAACTCATTACAAATTGCAAAGAAAATGAAGGATAGCAATATGGACAATGAACTTATAATGAAATTTACCGGACTTAGTGAAGATGAGGTGTTCTAAGCTATAGGGAATATTTTGCTTTTAGAAATATTTTATTGAAGAAAGATATTATAGAAAACAAGGCGGTGTGGAGGTTAAAAAGATATAAAAATCCTTCTTCACCTACATCGTCAGTGTCTTCATCGTTTAGAAAGTAATCCATGTCAAGTAAGCCTCCAAAACCTTATGGCGGATGTCATCACCGGTCATACCTTCCGGCAGAATTAAAAATATATTTTTATGAGTTCCTCTATAAGTTTAAACGATGGTCCGAGATGAGCTTCAAGCTCATTTAACTTAACAGTACGGAATGATTCACGCAGGAGTTTGTAGTTAAAGTGGCGGATATTTCTCCATTCCCCGTCATCGGAGTGACCGCCTCAGATATCAGGCAATGAATATGGGGATTCCACTCTAATGGTCTTCCAAATGTATGCAGTACACAAATGAATCCGGGAGCAAAGTGTTTGGACTTGTTCATAACGAGAATTTAATGTTGTCTTACAGAGTATAATTAATAATTAGGGTACTGCTAAAAACAATGGAGATTTAATATTATTCTATAAATAATAAGATATCTGTACCATACAACTTATATGTGTTAAAATAATTAAAATCGTAGCAGATAAAGAGGTGGTAGCTATATGAATAATGAAATAGATAAAAATTCATAAAGATGTTTATAGCAGCATTAAAGAATTGATGGATAATGCAAGAAATAGTGTTGCAAAAGAAGTTAATAATATCCTCATTCAAACTTATTGGGAGATTGGGCGAATTATCGTAGAAGATGAACAGGGAAATTCTGATAGAGCCGAGTATGGAAAAACAGTTAATAACAGACTTATCAAAGAGGCTTACCAAAGAATATGGAAAGGGATTTTCAAAATCAACTTATTTAATATGAGAAATTTCTATTTGAGTTTTTCCGATTTTTCCAGACAGTGTCTGGAAAATTAAGTTGGTCGCATTATTGTGAATTACTTTCCATAAGCGATGAGAAGAAAAAGAAGTTTTTATGAAAAAAGAAACGGTAAGTGCGAATTGGTCTGTAAGAGAGCTAAAAAGGCAAATAAAAACATCATTATTTGAGAGATTATTGCTATCAAGTGGAGATGAAAATAAAGAAAAAGTATTAGATTTAGCTCTAAAGGGAAATGAAATAGCTACTCCAAGTGATGTAATAAAAGATCCGTATGTATTTGAATTTTTAGGATTGCCTGAAGAAAAGCCAATTATGGAAAGTGATTTAGAAAAAGCCCTGATAACTCATATTGAAAAATTCTTGCTTGAACTTGGCAAAGGCTTTATGTATGTAGGCTCACAACAAAGGGTAACACTTGGAAATACCCACTATTATGTTGATATGGTATTTTACAATAAAATCCTAAGAAGCTATGTTCTGATTGAGTTAAAAACAGGAAAGCTAATGCCGGAAGCAGTAGGACAGCTTAATATGTACCTTAACTACTATAAAGCCGAAGTTAATGATGAAATGGATAATGAACCTATTGGAATTATCCTTTGTACTGATAAAGACAGTATACAGGCAGAATATGCACTTGGCAGTTTATCCAATAAGATATTTGCTTCTAAGTATACACTATATATTCCGGATAGAGAGCAATTAGAAGAACAGGTAGAAAGAGTAGTAAAGGAATACAAGAAAAAATAAAGAACCAAAGCGACATGTCTCTGGCGCTTTGGCTGACGCTTTGGCACACAAGATTGTCCTTCAAGGTCTTTCTCAATATAGCTATGATAAATAGCTTAAATATTGTAGCAGGCTGTTGAATACTTGTCACGGTTAGTGGCAAATTTACTGGTAAAAGTAATGCTATTGTTAGTGTATAATTATCATTGGCAATAGCAAAAAAAAGAAGGGGTTGCCCCCTTCCCAATCATACAGTCTTGTTTGTGATACATACAATGATAAAAAGAAAAAGTAAGGAAATTTGCCAACGAATACTTGACACAAACTTTCAAATAACACATATTTGTTTGGCGGAGAATAAGACTTTAAACTTATGTTTTAACAGGGTATAATGAAATACAAATTAGAAGTTATCGAGGTGAAATATGCAAGATAAAAAAAGGTTTTGATTTATGGGCAGATGATTATGATAAGAGTGTAGGTTTGTCTGACAAATACGGCTCGTATCCTTTTGCAGGCTACAAATCTATTCTTAATGTAATCTATAATCGTGTAATTTGTTCATCTGCGAAGACTGTCTTAGATATTGGGTTTGGAACAGCAGTACTGACTTCAAGATTATATGAAAACGGCTGTACGATTTACGGACAAGATTTTTCAGATAGAATGATTGAAATTGCAAAAGAGAAAATGCCTAAAGCAAGTTTGTATGAAGGCGATTTTTCCAATGGCTTGGTGGAACCTATACAGAAACAAAAGTATGACGCGATCATTGCTACATATTCTCTCCATCATCTTACAGACTTTCAAAAAGTAGATTTTATTACATCATTATTTAAGCTGTTGAACGAGGGAGGATGTATATATATCGGAGATATAGCATTTGAAACTCGGTCATTACTTCAAGAATGTATGCGGATTGCGGCAGATGAATGGGACGGTGATGAAATGTATTTTGTATGGGATGAGCTAAAAGGTCAATTTCCAGAAATGCGATTTGAAAAAATGTCTGACTGTGCAGGACTTATCACCTTGCAAAAATAACTTACAGGTTGTAGAGCTAACAAATAACATAGCTATCTCTTATAGTTGAAAAAACTAACCGCAAACTCAACATGAAACTAACGAAAGACTAACCAAACATTCCTTTTTCCATTTCAACCTATGATATACATTATGCAATTGCAAATCCTCTACTTATGAATATAATAAATATATTTATGAGAACTGTATATGTCGTGTGAGAGAATCAGAATGGAGGTGTATATGAGGGCTGCATACAATGTTTTAGTCTTACCATTCTTATATGATGGAGGAAATATACTATACTGTATTTTTAAAAGAGAGGATTCAAATATATGGCAATTTATAGCAGGTGGCGGAGAAGAAGGAGAAACCCAATGGTTGCTGCTAAAAGGGAAAGCTTTGAAGAAGCTGGTATTCCCAAATTTAATAACTATAAAGAGTTGGAATCTATGTGTTATGTTTCAGCAGATAATTTTTCAGAAAAGGCTAGAAAAATACTGGGGAAATAAATATGTAATACCCATCTATTCTTACGCAGTGCAAGTATATTCTAAAGATATTCAGATATCTAGTGAACATATAGATTATCACTGGTGTGATTATGAACAAGCGAAACATATGTTGCATTTTGATTTGATAAGACAGCATTATATGAACTTAATGAAAGGATTAAAGATGCTCGATGGGACTTTACTAAATCAAATAATGACATATAATAATTAAGGACATCACCGATATCCGGTTTGGAGTATGTGAAGCTTTTTCGTAAAATAGCTATTACAATAGGTCTTCATGATAAAACATAAATCATAGGAGGCCTTTATTATGGCAAAAGAGAAAGAAAACCGGCACACAAGGTTATAATGATCAAGGTAAAAGAAGCTATTCAGCGCAGTTACTAAGAGTATGATATTGAAACAGCTGAAGACATTCAGGATGCACTTAAAGATCTGTTAGGTGAACCATCAAAGAGATGATGGAAGCAGAATGATGAACATTCGATATGGTAAATCGAGATACAGTGATGACTATAGAAACGGCTATGCTCAAGATGGTTAACAGCAGCTATGGTCAATGGAAATTGAGGTTCTCAGGATCGCGTTCACTTTGAGCCTCAGATTATTAAAAAGGTCAAGACATTTCAGATATTGACCAGAAGATTATATCTATGTATGCAAAAGGAATGACAACAAGGCAGATTTCAGAGACGATAGAGGATATTCATGTTTTGAAAACGTCTGAAGGCTTCATTTCAGATGTACAGATAAAATCCTGCCTCAGATTGAAGACTACAGAACAGGCTATTAGATGAAGTTTATCCAATCCTTTATATTGATGCTATCCACTATTCTGTCCGTGATAACGGCGTAATAAGGAAGCTTGCTGCATATGTCATCTAGGTATCAATACTGAAGGAAAGAAAGAAGTGCTTATAACACAGGTGGTGACAATGAAAGCTCAAAATACTGCCATCTGCAATTAAAATGAGCTTAAAAAACAGAGGTGGAGTAAAGGACATCTTGGTAATCTGCGCTACTTTTATCAAAAGGAAGCCATTGAGCAGCCTTTCCTAAAACAGAGTATCAAAGATGTATTGTTCATCAGTTGTAATACATTGAAATATGTAATTGATAAAGAGGAAAGCATTTGCGACAGATTTGAAGACACTACTGCGCTTCTGATGAAAAGAAACAGTGGCTGGGAACAGGTGACTGAAAATGACACCAAATATCCTAACGCAAATGAAACGCTGGAAAGATAACTGGATGTTATTTCCTATTTCAAGTTTTCTTCCGTAGTCAGGGAAGGTTATCTATACCACTAATGCTATAGAATCGTTAATTCTACATACCGTGTTTAACCGTCAGAGAAGCGTATTTCCAAGCGATGTTCTCCTAAGGCCTTGTATTAGCCACATTTGAAGCAACTAAAAAATGGACTACGGATACGAAACTGGGCACAGGTCTACGGTGAGTTACATTGCGTATGAAGGATCGATCACCTGAATAGAATACAGTGGTAAAGACGTGGGTGGCTTAGCCACCCCATTGACACTTTTAATCATATATCAAGGGTGAAAACTATCTTAAAGATTGCACCCTATATTATCATAGAAGATTTTATTTACAGACTTATCTTCATAGTCTCGGTTTGTGTATGAACAGTGTCAATAAGTACACGAAAGGCTTTCTTTATCAAGATGGAGTTCATAAGTGCATAGCCTCCTTCTCCTGCTGTATGTGCAAGCTGAATTACTGTATTTTTATTATAATAACGGTCTGCTAAAACAGAAGCTTTTCATATTGCAGCTTAAGTTTGTGTATATGGCTGGCAATAACGGAATACGGATGTTCTGCATCAATGGAGCTTTATCCAAAAAGTTCAAGCGTATCAAGCGTCTGTAAAATATGATTTATTCTCAGCAGTAATCTCCGCTTTTGGAGGACGGATTGTTACTCCCAATTTTTATCCGATAGGTGACTTTCATAAGGGACACGAAATGTCACTTATGATGTCACTTATGATGTCACTTATCAGAATAAGATAATGCTATTTAAAAATATTTAAATAATGGTCAAAACCCCATAGACATCCAACCCGTTACACGCTATAATGTATTTAATCTAATAAGAAAATAGCGTTATCATTACTGCATTAAAAAGCAAATGGTAGCCACGACATGAAAAATCGTTGGAACGGAATGGTTATACCTCAAGGTGTCCACCAAAAGAAGGTATTTAATAGTTTCAACTTTGCAACAGGTTCAAGGAGATTGAGATGAATTTAAAAGTAATAATTATCCAACCATCGAATATGAAAAGGAGAAGAAATGTCACCAGAGGAAATTAATATGTTCTTTTTACTTTGATGTTGAAGAGGAATTAACCTCAAATGATGAGAGCTATGGCAATTGTAGCCTTCATGATAGATGAAGTGGATACATTGGTAGAAACAGCTAAAGATTTTTGAAAAATACATTATCGAATGAGGAAAAATGAATACTATGTCACTGTTGCATATTTTATGGAATATCATAGAGATGAAATGGATGCTGATACGGTATTGGAGCTGTTTCTTCAAGTAATGTTGATACACAACATTTATAGAAATGGTAGATTTTTATGATACGTTTTGGGAGCCTAATTGATAATAAAACAAATCAGCAAGCTTTTTATTATGGATTTAAGTTTTAACTCCGGGAATTAATAGATGAACTGATGGTTATTTATTTTTAATTTAGAAAACAGGTGTATTATGTAAATACATGAAAAGCTGATCTAAAATAAAAATTAGATAACAGTCATCATATAATATTTCAAAAACAGTAATCATTGGTTTTCTGTGCAAAAACAGAAAAGAAAGCATAACAATAGCATAACTTAATACCCATAATTGCTGAATTAATGGAAAGACTGACAAAGAGTATGTAAAAAGGATTGACATTTGCGCCGTTAATAAATGTAAACTAGGGAGATGTGGTAACTGTTCTGATAATGAAGTTGCAATTATCTTTGTATATATTGGCATTCCAACCGACTTTTGCAATAAAAAGTTCATGAATATACCTGGGATTAGATTCTCATAGGTAACTAATAGTTAGAGCAGTCGTAATAAAAGAACCTTATCATTACTAGTTCCTAAAAATGGCTATTTTTATAAACATCAGCTTGAATCATGCCATACCTCAGAGCCTCAAGACACAAGAGCCCTGTAGACACTCATGAAGTTCATAAGTCGGTTTTTCTAAAAAATCAGATGCAGTCTTAAAGAGGAGCGTTTACTTTGCAGGCTCTAAAACTCTGGCATAAATCAGGTCTGCAAGAATCTTGTTTATATCATACTTAAACTTATGCTTTAGTTTTAATTTTTACGGCAGACCCTATTAAGCCTGAGCTTATAATACAAAAAGACTGTATAAAGAGATACACCCTGTAAAATACCTGTCCGACGTAGCTCATAGCAATTACATTATCTCTTGCTGGACCATAGTTCAACAAGGAGCTACTCTAAAGTCCCAAGCTTACGGATAATCTTAGATGATGTAGCTCTGCGTTTGACTTAGCAAAGTACTTAGCAATGTAAAATGATTCAGAATTTTTAGATTTTGATGTATGCAGATTCATAAACACACTCCTCCTATACCCTTATTATATCCACAAAAACAGAAAAATACCATAGATAAAAACAAATAAATTGACATATCGGGCTTTATAAGGTTCTAAGAGATATTTTTAATTTATAACTGTCAAAGTTACGAGGATGGCTTAATCATGTGGTACACAAAAAGTATCAGAGGAACATGCTATAGTTTCAGCTGATATTACGATAGATAGAGGATTGTAACTGGATGTATATAGAAATGATAAAAAGAAAAAGGAAAAACATTTTTGTGTCTACTTTTTCTTGACTCAGTACATACTTGAAAACAAAATTTTGAAAAATGTATGTTTTTAGAAAAATAAACTTTGGAATAAATGTATAAAAACTGTAAAACAAATATTGAAGAAATGTAAAATCTGATAATATACCTACTAGGAGGTATATTATGATATTTAAAAAGGAAGGCTATAGAAAGGCTTTGAAGAATGGAAGAAGAATTATTCAGACAGCTATGCTATATTGCTTGAAGGAGCAAGGCGTGTAGGAAAGTCAACCATTGCAGAAGAATTTGCAAAAAGAATATAAATCCCTATATCCTTATAGATTTTTCAAAAAGGTAGAGAATATAATAAGATGCTTTTGATGACATAGGAAATCTAAATATATTTTTCCTGAGGCTTCAGGCAGAAACAGGAATCACACTTTATGAGCAGGATTCGTTAATTATATTTGATGAAGTACAGCTTTTTCCAAAAAGCAAGGCAGGCTATCAAACATTTGGTAAAAGATGGAAGATACCACTATTTGGAAACAGGCTCACTAATTTCAATTAAGAGAAATGTTAAAGATATTCTGATACCGTCAGAAGAAATGAAATTGCAGATTAATCCTATGGATTATGAAGAGTCCTGTGATGCAGCAGGTTTTAATTATTCACTGCTAAAGCAAGTTTATGAAACCGGGAAAGCGATAGGACAGGACACAAACAGAAAACTGATGAGAGATCTTAGAGTCTATATGGCTGTGGGTGGTATGCCACAGGCAGTAGATGCTTATGTAAAAAGAGAAAATTTTGCAAAAATAGACCAGGTTAAGCGTCAGATTATAGCTCCATACGAAGACGATTTCAGGAAAATGGATCCATCGGGAAGAATATCGGCAATGTACCATTCCATACCGGCACAGCTGTCAAAAGGAACTAAAAAATACAGAATAACTTCAGCATTAGGAAAAAGGAACAGCTCAAAAATCGAAGAACTATTTTATGAATTGGTTGATTCTAAAACGGTGTTACCTTGTTACAATGTGACTAATCCAAGGGTAAGTCTTACAGATAGTAAGGATTTTGACAGTTACAAGCTATACCTTGCGGACACCGGTTTGTTTGTTACTCTTATGTTTATTGACAGGGCAGCCGCAGAAAATGAAATATATGGGAAACTGCTTTCGGATAAGCTTCCCTGCAAACCTCGGGTACTTAGTATGAAAAATATGGTGGCTCAGATGATTAATGCCACAGACAGGGAAACTGTATTATCACACTTGGGAAAAAGAGCGGAAGTACTCATTATTATGAGGTTGATTTTCTGATTTCAAAAAGAGTAAAATTTCTGCTTTTGAAGTAAAATCATCGGGTACAGGTAAACTGATGAATCAATTAAGGAATTTGCAAAAAAATTCTCTGCAAATATAGATGGTCTTTACCTGTTGTCGGGAAAAGATGTCGGTGCAGAGAAAACACTGAAAAAGAAACCACTTTATATGACTCCCTTTATTATTAGCTGAAGGATGGAAGCAGAAAGTTTACAATAGAAAATAAGAGAGAAATGATTTGTCCGTAAATGAAATATCAATAACTTTATGGTATCAGCTTCGGATGATAAATTTAAGCTCGCTTAGGGCGGAGCGAAGCGAATGCCGGAGCGAGCCCTAGACATTTATTAGTGAAGGCGTGACTTAGTAGGTCAAACAACACATTAGCCCTACAAATTAGAATTTACAGAGATAACACATATAATTTTTAGAGGAAAAGTAAAACATGTTACTGGATAGCGAAAGATATGATGGTAAGTTATTGCCTATGGTAAGGAAGCCATAAGTAAACTTGATGAGAACAAGTTAGAGGAGGGTTTTTCTATTGCAGAACAAGGCTGGGAGGCACTTTTTCCCTGAGTCCGGGGCAAAATGGAATCAAGGCTATAGTTATGCGAAGACATTTTTGCCGTGCACAAAAAATAACAATATGTCAATTGCAAAACGTTGGTTAGATAGAATGATAGAAAACAATAACACACTACATTTGTTTGATTCTGAAATTGAACATATGGAAGCTAAAATATGAATTTGAAGTTGGAAATCCTGATAAAGCGTTTGAGCTATGGCAAAAATCTTGTAAAACAAAAAGGGAGTTGGGTATAGGTGTATTTCGAGAACGATGATCCAAAAGTATATTAAGTTTTATAAATCAAGAAAAATAGATTTATCAGCCAATAACCACTGGGAGTTTGTTATGGATAAGAGTTATAATGTCATTAATGAATTTTTTATAACCCGCAGAATACAGACAGTTTTTATGAAAGCGATACAGTCATTGCCATTGATTGGAGAGAGGATGACGAGGATATTGTACAATATTTTAATAATGCCATTGGACATAAGATTTGCGTTCAAATGGAAAAATAATGACAAGCCTTATGGTAATGACATTATTTTTAACCCTATAAGGAAAAAGACTGTAAAAATCCCATATGAGGAAAAGAAGGATAGAGACACTACGATAATATGGATAAATGAAGTTATAAAAGAGGATTTTTTTCCATATGTTTGTTTACTGAGAGTATGGAAGATGATACGCTTTTTATTTTGTGTTTTTACCAAATGAGCAATGGAATAAGCTTGAAAAGGAACAAGGGAAAAACAAAGCTAAATAAGTATTTTTCTAAAAATTACCATTAACAGCAAAATGTTTAGCTTGCAGTATGATGTGGTCGAATACTTAAGACTTAAAAATGAATCCCAATGTATCATTTTTACTTTGGTTTCCTATCTTGAAATGAAGAAAAGAGAGCAAGTTTTGACAGAGAAAAGAATAAGGGTGAAATCGGGCTAAAAGAGTATTTGCTAGGGGAAAAGGAAAATTAAAGCTGAAGAAGAGAAATTTGAAGTTACATTGTTGACGAAAAGAACACATCAATAAATTAGAATTGACCGAGCTCTTGAGCGAGGGATACTTTTGTCTCGAAGGGCAAGAAGGTGGAGCTTAAAACCTCTTAATAAATCGAAATTCAGGTGGAAATTTATGAGTCGAAAAAAGGCAATTTTTCTTTATTTATTAGGAACCTTAGGGCAAATATTGATGATATGTATTATAGTTTTTATATTGCGTAACTTGGGTATTGTTGTAGATTATACGACGCCAATGGGAAATGGTTGCTATTGGAATAGGGTGGAGTTTCATCTGCTCTATGGGGAACTATTATTGCAGTTAGATACAAAAAGTACAGTACGAAGAAAAATATTAAAGGATTTTTTTCGCATAAAGCAAAAACATCAGCAGTTATTTACTCGTTATTGTGTTCTTGTTTTTGAATTTTTGCTATGTTGCATTTGATGGAAAATTAGCGTTGAATGCGTGGTATATTCCTATTATCTTATTTCTTAAAGCAATCCTTTTTGGTGGGATTGAAGAAGTAGGGTGGAGATATATTTTTCAACCAATTATGATGGAACGCCATAGTTATATTAGTTCAACTTTAATTACTTTTTGTTCTATGGGGAATATGGCATTTTTGCTTATTTCTACATTGAAGGAACATTGCTACAAGTACAGGTGTTTGGATTTTTGCTTGGATTGTTAACTAATTGCTTTTATTTTTATCCGCATTATTTATAAAGACAAACAGTTTGTGGATATGTGTGATGATACATCTGTTAATAAATGTTTTCTCACAATTAGCAGTAGGTGGTAATCAAAATATAACTTATGCTTGTAAAATAATTATTATAGTAATGGCAACTGTTCTTTTCGATTAGAGAGCAGAATAAAAAGCAACTAATGTGTCGAGGATTAAAGAGCGACAACTTCTAATTTCCTGCTAACATAATTCCTTTACTTGGAAACCTACCTAAAGAAAGATACAAATAGTTGCACTGTTTAAAAGACAGATATTTTTATCAGGGAAAAGTTGAAAAATTTATTGTATTAAGGCTAGTCATCGCGTAGGTAACTTGGTACAATATATACAAAAGGCATATTAGTGTAGATAAGATAGAGGAATAAGAAATGAGCGAAATCTTAAGAATTGATAGAGAATACGCCACATGGGTACAAGACATAAGTAAAAGATTCAAAAGAAGCCAAATAAAGGCTGCCACCGCAGTTAACAGCGAAATGCTTTTGTTGTACTGGAAATTTGCAACAACTTGTTGCAAATTTAGAGGATAACTATATTTTCAGAATTCCTTGGGGAGTTTGTTATGAACGACTGTATAAAAATCCCTTATGAGGAAAATAAGAATAGGAGCACCAAGATAATATAGGGTAAAGCTCCCTTAGATTAAACAAAATACTCCTTGACCTTACAGCAAGCTATAATGATATAAATGGTTCAGGAAGGAGGATGATATGACGATTAAAGAATTTGCCCATATCTGTGGATGCAATCCTCAGACACTTCGTTATTATGATCAAATAGACCTACTGAAACCGGTTAAAGTAGATAGGTGGTCAGGATACCGATTTTACGATGAGGAGCAGGCTTATGTTTTTGTCAAAATAAAAAATCTTCAAAAAGCCGGATTTACAATAGATGAGATAAGAGGGCTTCTTGATAAGGATAATCTTGCAATCTGTAGAGCCTTTGACGAAAAAATAGCTAAAGAAGAAAAGAGATTGCAGGAAATCAAAGATATCCGACAGTCATATCAAACTGAAATGAATAATATCAAAAATAAGATTGATGCAGTAAGGAAGAAAATTACTGAAGAAATGCAGGCATACAATCAAACGTCAGAGTTTGGACTACATGCAGATAAGTATGAGGGATTAATCGATAATGTAAATCGCTATTTAGACAATGTGGCTATTTCAAATATTGATAAGTTTGATTATGAAGAATTCCACGAGGGAGAAGATGTGGAAGAGGAAGCTGAATTCTTTAATATGCCTGAAAATGAAGACTATGAGCTTGTCTATGAAAAGCATGACTGGTGCAATATCAAGGATTTTATTGATGAATTTTATAGTATTGAAAATGGGAAGGAGTACGCACTGTTTGTCAGTGTAAATGAGTCGAAAAGGCCTATAGTACGGCATTTGCAAGTACTCTAATGGGGGCTCATTTTAACAAAAATCCTGATAAAAACTGTGGCTTTACCTGTAACATAGAGAAATCCAAGGACAATAAAAACCATTTCAGTGGTGTTTAAGACTAAAGGATAATAGCTAAATTTGTAGTATACAATATAGAAACTCGGAAGAAGGTGCAATGTGAACAACAAAGTTATTAAAAAGAATGTGAAGAGCTATGGGCAAAAATAAATATTTTGTGTTAAGCAAGTCACATAAGACATATCTTGAGATAAGGGAGTATCTAAAGGAAAAAGGAAGTTGATATTTTATATCTGCAAGATAAAATACAAAAAGTACGAGATATGGCAGAAAGTAAGAAAGATTTTTAGCAATGCCATTCTCCATATCTGGGGATATTTCAAAAAGATGCAAGCGAAAATGAGAAAACAGGGATTATTTGATATACTGGAAGATTATATGGATGGGGAAAAATAATCAGGAATCAGTTATTGAATATATCAACGCTTTACTAAAGAAATATCCCAATATATTTGCAGGGAATCAACTTTATTAACAGGAGAAAAACATATGAGACTGTAAGATGAACATAACTAATCCCTATATTACCTAAAAATCAGCTTCTTGGACAGCATAGAGAATGTTGTGTCTTTAGGGGTAACGGCTGGCTGAGGAGACATAGAACTGTAGACTATGTATTTTTATATTCTCCTATCATCTGTTTTTACACCATTCATTAGTTATGGACGAAAATGGAAAAAGAGGATACAATGTCTCGACGAATGGAGAGATAAGAATTATAGAGGAAAGACATGCAGAAAATTTACGATAATCTTGAAGAAAAAGACTATAAGTAGCCCTAATATATGCTAAAGAGCATAATCCCTCAATATCTGATTGAGTGTATTAGAAACCTCGAAAGAAGGGGATATTATTAGAATTATAGGGGGATGATTGATTTGCTGTTATATCACCTAAAAATTACGATGTAAACATCACAAGTTTGAGGTAAATTTTATACAATACCGTCTCTAAATCTAAGTTGGTTTAGGGATGGTATTTTAAAAAGTTAGTTGACAAAAAGAAAATCTTGGTATAAAGTAAATGTATCAGATACAAATACATTATAAAAACTAAAAGAGGTGGTTAAGATGTCAATATCAACAGAAACAATCAAAAGAGAGTTAGTGTAAGAACATTTAACAAGAAAAGCTTAAAGCATCTGTGATTGAAGAAATTAGTTCATATATTTCCAATATCAGCAATCCATTTGGAATTCCGATTGAATTTCAGATATTGGATGCAAAACACAAATGACCTAGTAGTCCGGTAATTTTGATCGGAGGAGACATACTTATGTCGCAGCAAAGTATAAGAAGGTAGAGAATGCAGAAGTAGCATCGGCTATGCCTTTGAAAAAGTTTGTATTGTATGCAACTTCCTTGGACTTGAACAGTTTGGCTTTGCAGCCACTATAGACCGTAAAGCCTTTGAAAAGGCGGTTGATTTGAAAGAGGATGAAGTTTTACCTGTAGTATCGCCAATCGGCTATGCCGCAAGTGAGCGTTCTATTAGAGAAAGTATTATTAGAATAAGAGTGAAATCAGATGAGAGGCTTCCGTTTGATAAAAATATTCTTTAAGGGCGATTTAAGCAGGGCTTACAGGAGAGTGATGCAGGAGATGTCTGTTACCACTGCAAATGGTAAGGCTTGCTCCATCCGCCACTAATAAACAGCCTTGGAGACTGGTTGTAGATGGGAACAGGGTGCATTTTCAATGAAGAGAAAACAAAGGGTATGCAAATGAAAAAGTCCGGAGATGCAGAAGATAGACCTTGGAATTAGCTATCTGCCATTTTGAAATAGCTGTAAATGAACAGGGCTTAAGGGTAAATTTATTAAAAAGAACTGGAGATAGCCTTTCGCCTGAAAATACGGAATATATCATAACTTACGAACTGGAGGGTTAAATGGATACAAAATTTTCATCGGCAATTCATTCACTTATTATGATATCTGAGGCTGAAACCCTGTAAAATTCTGGAACAGATTGCAAGGAGGTCGGAACAAATGCCAGCTATATCAGAAAGCTACAACAAGGCTTAGCAAGGCGGGTATGATAGAGGGAAGAAGGGCATCAGTGGTTTTACCTTAATCAAACCTAAAGACAAGATTACTATGCTTGATATATACAAGGCTGTTATGGAGACAGAAAGGCTGCATTTGTTTGACATACATCAAAACCCAAATGATGAGTGTGTAGTTGGACGTAATATTAAAACCTGTTTTTAAGTGGCATGTTTATTGGATATGGAAAAGCAAATCGAAGCTAAACTGGAAGGAATGACACTGGCTGACTGCATCAAGATTATGAGAAAACGCATCAAAGAAAAATGCTTGAAAATAGGAGAAGATAAATGAAGGCAGCAGTATTGATAAGGTAAACTCGGGGCAAATCAAAGGGTAAGACAATCCTTTAAATTGCTGGAGAAGTAATCGGGATATTCTGTATTCTACAATAAAGAGGAAGATGCTTTATCTAAGCCACGAAGATATTGAGATTTGCAAATGTACTGTGATATAATGAGGTGGAGAAAGAAGGTGAAAAGATGAGCAAGTCAACAACCAAGCTTTTGCTATTGCATTTGCTTTTTTAAGGAATTATTGATGGAAAAGCTCTAAACAAAAATAACAATAAATGATATCGCAGAAAAGTGTGAGATGAACCGTCAGACCTTTTATTATCACTTATGACATTTTGGAGCTCACGGAATGGATATGCGAATCAGATGCAGAAAGAGCATTAAGCGAAAACCGTACCTATGCTACCTGGCAGGAAGGTCTTTTGTCTATCTTCAACATGATAAAAAAAGATAAGAATTTTATTATAAATATTTACCGCAATGTGCCAAGTGACTATCTGCACAGGTACTTATATAAGGCTACATATCAGCTTTTTACAATGTGTTGGAGGAAAAGGCCAAGGAATGGTTATCAGAGAAGAAGACAAAGGCTCTTTATTGCTAACTTTTATAAATATGGTTTTGTAGGCCTTTTTGCTGGAAATGGATTGATAATGGAATGAAAGACGAGCCCGCACTTATTGTAGAGCGCCTAAATTCGCTTATTCAAGGCAACTTTGAACAGGCTCTAAACAATGCAAAACTGAATAAATAAATACGACAAAGACGGTGATTTGTCGTATTTTAACCCAATATCGGGGGATTGTCGTATATGCAGACAATCTCCGATATTGTGCATATTATTATCTTAGAATAATGCTTATACTTATGCACATAGAAAACAGATGAGCTAGACAAGGGAGTTTAGCCACAAAAATAAATAAAAAGGAGACTAAGCCTATGTATTATTCAGCAGGAACTTATGAAGCATTTGCAAAGCCGGAGAAGCCGGAGGGAGCCGATAGGAAATCAGCCTATATAATAGGAACAGGACTTGCAGGGCTTTCTGCAGCATTCTATCTTGTAAGGGATGGACAGGTAAAGGGTGAGAGGATTCATCTCCTTGAGAAGCTTACGCTTGCAGGAGGCAGCTGCGATGGCAGAAAGGATGTGAGAAAGGGATTTTACATGAGGGGTGGAAGAGAGATGGACAACCACTTTGAGTGTATGTGGGACATGTACAGAGATGTGCCTTCCATAGAAAATCCTGAAATATCGGTGCTTGACGAGTATTATTGGCTAAATAAACACGACCCGAACTACTCGCTTTGCAGAGCCTCTGAAAAACGTGGACAGGATGCACACACAGATAAAAAATTTACACTTGATAAGAAGTCTCAGATGGCACTTACTAAGCTGTTTATGACACCTGAGAAGGAGCTTGAAGACAAGAAGATAAGTGAGGTTCTGCCGACTCCTTCTGGGAGACTAATTTCTGGCTGTACTGGCAGACCTATGTTCGCATTTCAAAGATGGTCGTCTGCACTTGAGATGAAGAGATATCTGTGCAGATTCTGCCACCACATAGATGGGCTTCCTGACTTTAGTGCACTTCGCTTTTCATAGCAGTAAACCAGTATGAAAGTATGATACTCCACTTGTAAACATCTTGAAAATCACGGAGTCAAGGTAGAATACGGTATAGATGTTAAAAATGTTATCATTAAGGATGAGGGTGGAAGAAAGGTTGCCACCAGATTGTATACGAGAAGAATGAGAGACGGATCAGATAGACCTTGTAGAGGATGACTGGGTATTCATTACAAATGGCTGCTGTACGGATACCCTGTTATGGAGACCAGAATACCGCGCCTGATATAAGCAACGTGAAAAACGGCGAGGGTGAGTCATGGGATTTGTGGAAAAATATCGCATCCCAGGCTAAAAACGGCGAGTATGGCAATCCTGACAAGTTCTGCAGTGATGTTGAAGCAACCAACTGGATGAGTGCAACAGTTGAAACCTCAGACGAGGAAATCATCCAAAGGATAATCAGCATATGTAAGAGAGACCCAAGGGCAGGAAAGGTTACCACAGGAGGCATAGTAACTGTAAAGGATAGTACGGATAACTGGTACCTGTCCTGGACTATTAACCGCCAGCCACAGTTTAAGTCTCAGAATAAGGATACTGTATTGATTTGGGTATATGCACTTACTACCAATAAAGAAGGAAACTACGTCAAGAAGGCTATGCGTGACTGCACAGGTGAAGAGGTGTGCAGAGAGTGGCTGTATCACATAGGAGCTCCACTTGATAAGATAGACGAATGGGCAAAGAACCGCTGCAACACCACCACCTGCTTCATGCCTTATATCAATGCCTTCTTCCAGCCAAGGCAGGAAAAGGACAGACCGCTTGTAGTCCCTAAGGGAGCAGTTAACTTCGCATTTCTTGGACAGTTCACGGAAACACCAAGAGACACTATATTTACTACAGAATACTCTATTCGTACCGGAATGGAGGCTGTATATACCCTTCTTAATGTTGACCGCGGCGTACCGGAAGTATGGGGCTCAAAGTATGACATAAGAGAGCTTCTAAGGGCTGCTTACTATGCAATCGACAAGAAGAAACTGTCTGAACTTCCTCTGTCATTTAAAGAGAAAATTGCTCTAAAGATTGCGCTTAACGTAGCAAAGGGAACTGATGTCGAGATTCTACTAAGGGAGAGCGGGCTGATAGAATAAAGGTTCGTGAAATAAACAGGATATACGACTGTCTTTAAACCAATGTACCTTAATGTACAGTGGTGCAGAGCCTGAATTTATAGAAGGTGACGTATTTAAAATCATTATTCCGCTGTCTGTTGGTTCGATGACAAAGGTAGACCCAGAGACCGCCTGCAGCAAGCAGAAATATATAAAGGCATAAACAATAAGTAAAACGCTCGGATTGATTCCGGGCGTTTTTTAGTGCGCATAGCGGCGCACGTTTCTAACGGGTGCAGTCCCGAATCCGCCCGGTAGTGGGAAGGATGTGCCGAAAGCAAGGGTGCCTAGTGGTGACCTCGAATCTGAGGGAAGCTGATATGAGGCAGATAGATGGAGAGGAAGAAAAAGTGTAGTAAACTTTATGAAATATATAAGACAAAAATAATACGCTCAATTATTTATAATTTAAAATAGCTAAAATATCAACTAAAGAATAAATAAAGGTAAAAATGCATATAATATATAAAAATTATGCATCAATAAATGTACTAAAACACAAAAATTAATATTGACACGTTTTAATTAATGTCTTATAATGAACTTATGATGTTAAAACTTATTTTTAGATCATAGGAGGTAAAGATGAAAAAAGTATTAGCGGTTGCACTATCAGTAACTATGAGTATCCTTAATGGCCTGTAGTAATAACTCGTCATCTAAGTCGTCAACAGGTGCGGAAAAAGCTTTCATCAACAGCTTCAACAGTAAAAATCCAAGACATCTTCCACTGCAGAAAATGGAACAGAGCTAAAGGAGATATTGATATTGGTCAAGCTGGGAGTGAAACTGAGGCTCAGGCACTCTGCATTAAGGGAAGCTGCAGATGAATTCTACAAAGCAAAACCCTGGAGTGAAAAATCAACTTTACATTTAATGGGCGTGATAACAGGAACTTAGTTGGTTCAGCAGTGGCTGCCGGAACCAAAAATTACAATGATGGATGCAAATGCGGATAATATAAAATCAAGTGGTCAGATATGACAATGGATTTAACTCATTTTTCGAAAAAGACATATGCATCAACTGGATGGATATGTTGATAGAATTATGCCAAGCATAGTTCTGGATTGTCAGCATCATTGTTTGATGGGAAGTATTCATATTTTCCTTATGCACCTCAAGCTTTTTATGATATTCTGTAATAAGAATATCTTTGATGAATGTGGTATTACAAAGCATCCTGAAACCCGGGCTGAGTTAATGGATGCTTGTGAAAAATAAAAGCAAAAAGGCTATATCCCGGTTACTACTGATAATGGATATGCAACGAGCTGGTGGGTACTATCTGAGCCGTCTGCTTTGGTAAATGAAGAAGTAGAAAAATTAAGCAACGACCCAAAAGCTTGGAGCAATCCAAAGGTTCTGGAGGCAGCAAAAGCTATCGAAGAAATGGCTAAGAAGGGTTACTTTTGATCCGGTTATTGAAACAAATACATACCCAAATGCACAGCAGAGTATGGTTATAAAATGAAAAAATCGCAATGTACATTACATGGAACCTGGTTACCAAACGAAGCAAGTGAATCAACTCCTGAAAAACTTTAAGTGGGGAGCATTTGCTTTTCCAACTGTTGAAGGGGGTGTTGATGACCAGACAGCAGGCTGTTATAGTAGTTACGGTATTGCTATCAACAAAGCAGCAACTCGCTGAAGAAGCTGAAGCAGCTGCCGCTTTTTGAGTGTAGATGCTACCACAGCATTTGACCAGAAATTCTCAGATTCTGCAAATGCTATTCCTGTAAGTGCTGATGGCGTATGGCCTGATAGCTTGAAGGATGCACAGCAGGTTATGGCTAAATATACAGATATCCATCTCAGACTTCTCTGATACTAAATAGTAATAGTAAGCAGATTATTGCAGACGTCCTGCCTTAAACCTATGAGCGGAAGTATAACAGCTGAGAAGTTTGTAGAAATGGCATCTAAGTTCTAATTTGTGATTGTTATGAAAGATAATCAATGCCATTAGCATAAGGTACAAAATTGCTGTGGCTTTTAATTAGAAAAATAAGATTTGTTAAAGGCAAAGGGGATAGACCTTTGCCTTTTTCTAAAAAGGGGCTTTTTATGAAACAAACGAAGAGGTCGGTTTTTGATTTTTATGATGCCGGCTGTGGTTCTTATGATAGTTATTTTTATATCCAACTTTAAGAACAATTAATATGAGTATGTTCAATGCAAAAAGTGTTACTACTCCACTTGCAGATTGGAAAGTTCGTCGGAATTGGACAATTTTATTAAATTGATTGAAACACCATTATTTGTAAGCGTCGATGGCAAATATAGGAAAAATATGGATATACAATGGAATTGGCAACACTTGTCTTATCCATGTTATTCGCACTTGCTTTTACGAAAAGACATTCGGTTCAAAAATTTTTTAGAACAATAGTGTATCTCCCAAATGTTATTGCAGCTATTGCAGTAGGGTATATGTGCTGCTTTATGTATATAACAGTAGATTTGGATTGCTTACTACAACATTTTCAAAAACTAGGGCTGACAAAAACTCGCGGAATTTCAGTGGCTTAGTTCGGATAATATGTTTTTATCAATGTGTATTGCCAATGTGTTTGGCAATGTCGGATATTTTCATGATGATGTTTTATTGCAGGCATTGAAAAGATTCCAACGGACTATTTTTGAAGCAGCCTCTTTGGAAGGTGCAACAGGGTCTCAACGATTTTGGCACATTATTTTCCCATTAACTAAGGGAAGTTTTGAGGACGGCAATTGTACTGTGGACAACAAGAACAATGGGCTTTTGTGTTATCTCAGGTATTTTGCCGTGTAAATACATATACTCCTATGCTCTTTACATATCAGACTTTGTTTGGAAACAGAAGTTGCGTCAGAATCAATTAACGCAGGAATGGCAGCGCAGCAGCTGTATTAATGACAGTAATTGTAGTATTTGTTTCACTGATTTTAAATCGTGCAATCAAAGATGAAAGCTATGATATGTAGGAGGGTGATATGATGAGAAAGAATAATAGAGTATTAAATTTTTCGTTGGCGAAAAGAAGTCCGTCTATTACCTTGTTATATAAGCGACCTGTATGGTCGTTTCTTTTTACGATTTTTATGATTGGTTGGATTGTGGCACTTCTGTCATCAACAAAAAGAAGTTTTCACGGGAATGTACTGGCTACAGGGCTTGCATTGAGAATTATACGAAAGCATTTTAGAATAAAGCATTAATGAAACTTATTAAACTCAGTGATTTATACAGTTCCACTATGTTTTCTTGCAATTATTGTGAGTGCGCCTGCGGCATATTGTCTAACGAGATTTAAGTTCAGATTTAGAGGATTGATTAAAAAGAGTATTGTTACTGCGCTTTGGCATTCCTGGAATTATGATTGTTATGCCATTATTTTCGATTGAGGCACACTTAAAATTGGGTGGAACCCATTTAACACTGATATTTATATATACTGCTACTTCTGGTACCATATACTACTCCTTATGGCGTTTTTCAGGGGAATATCTGAAGCTTACGAGGAAGCAGCAGCAATCGATGGTTGCGGACCGATACAGTGCTTTTTGGAGGATTATGTTTCTCTAGCTCAACCTGCGGTTATGACTGTGACTATTTTTAACTTTATAAGTAGATGGAATGAATATTTATGGCACTTATTTTTGCTAATAAATCAGAGCTTCGTCCTGTTGGCGTAGGTCTGTACCCAAAACAGTTCAGTCTATGATGCAAACTCAGAGATTGGGCTGGAAATGTTTGCTTCAGTGGTTATTGTATTTATGCCAACAGTACAATATACTTATTCCTCTCAGACAAAAATTGTAGTTGGAGTAACTTCTGGTGGTGTTAAGGGCTAGTTTAATAAAAATATAGAGGTAATAAAATGCATTATAATAATGTTAGATTTGGAATTTTTACAGATTTACATCTGGATATTATGATGATGGAAGGGCTAGATTAAATGCATTTATTGATCAGATGGAGAAAAGAAAAATGTTGACTTTATAATACAACTGGGAGATTTTTTGCTATCCTGAAGATACGAGCAAGTGCCTTTGCTCAGAAGAGAATCTTCCGGTTAATCTTAAAATGCAATGACAACTCCGATTGACGTTCCTAAAATTGAATTGTTAGAGAAGTTCAACCATTTCTCCAAACCTCATTATCATGTACTTGGAAATCACGAGCTTGATTTTTGTTCAAAAAAACAGGCAATGAAGCTTTATGGAATGGAAAATCGATTTTATTCATTTACATGCAAAGGCTGGAAGTTTATTGTGTTGGATGGAAACAATTTTAAAACAGAAAGTGGAGAGTTTAAGGACTACTATTACGGGGACTATTTTGATTCAAAGGATCTTCCGTATATTGATCCTGAACAAATGAGCTGGCTTGAAAAAGAATTGTTCTCAGACGAAATGCCTGTGGTTATATTTTCGCATCAGCCTCTCAATAAAAGTTCAAGAGGAATAAAAAATGCTGATGAATTATTGGACTTGTTTGACAATGTAAACAAAAATGGTAAGAGGGTCTATTTATGCATAAATGGACATACGCATGTAGATGTCTATACTGAATGCAATGGGGTAGGATACTATACCTAAATAAGATGTTCAACCATTGATAGGAAAGAATTTTATAAACATAGATTTTCAAATGAAATTGAATCGTCATTTCCAATCTACAATATACCTTTTCCATACAAAAACCATTATATGCTGTGGTGGAATTGGACAGTAAAAAGGGCTTATATTAAAGGAAAGACAGGAGAATTTTTGAGCCTGGTCCAGTAGATATGGGATGTAAGCAAGAGTTGAGTGCTTCTATTCGTGATAGAGAGATAGTATGGTAAGTCATTTGTATAAGTAAGATTATAATTGATTAGAGGAATATGGAATTAAAATTTACAGTAGGGCAGCAGGTATCTATCCTGTGCTTGGCAGCAATCATGTGCTTCTTCGAGCATGGAGGATGTTTATATTTAATTGATTGTGGAGAAAGCACTTTTCAAGTCAATGTACTCAAGGAATGAAATATATCATTATGATAAAAATTACTGTACTAATAACGCACCTCTTTATGCAGACCATATAGGCAGTTTGGGTTCTTTACTTTCATTCTGTAATATTGTGCTTCATAAAAAGTTCTACTACCGCAGAAGAAGATACCATTGTGCATATTTTTGTCTCAAAGTGGGTTCAGCCGGATATGTATGAATTTACAACAGACTTTAGTAAATGTGAAACAGAAGACCTTAGAATAAAAAGTACAGAGGGTTGTTCACGCTAAAGACATGTTGTGTTGTGGTTTTGTGTTTGATTGTGATGGGGAGAAGACGTATTACAGTGGAGATACAAGTATTATACCTGAAAATATTTTTAAAATGAATGTTTCTGTCTGAGAGATAAAAACTATGTACCATAGAATGCACATATTTAGATACAGATAGTATATCTCATTTTTCACTTAAAAATTGAGTGAATTGATTCAGGTTAATGAAAGAAATCGTATTTACTGTATGCATTTGGGTGATGATATAAAAGATGATATTATGAGGGCTGGTTTCCGTATTCCTGAAGTGGTTTTGATTTGTTATTATTTGAGACAAAGAATAACAGCTAATTCACAATCAGATTGTGATTAGTGAATGGACATTTATAAGATTGAAATTTTGGAGGAAAAATGGAATGAATAATACACTCATTTATTCAATAATGATGCTGTTCAGATTGTTGCACATCGGGGACTGCCGGTGCTAACATTCTTGTAATACAATTACTGCATTTGATATTGCTTTACGAGGCAAAGTATCTATATTGAAAATGGATCTTTTAAAAGTGTAGATGGTGAGATTTTTATTTTCTTACAGGAAAGAGCCGTATCAGTTAAACAAAGATATTGACCTTACTCAACTAAGCAGTAAAGAGATTAGACAACTAAGATTGATTAATGTTGATTTTCAATGAGACACAATGGGGGAATTAATACATTTGACGAGGTACTTGAACACTTTAAAGGACGTTGTATTTTGAACCTTGATAGATTGGTACTTGCATATCTGATGTGATTAAAATTGTTGAACGACACAATATGAGAGAGCAAATTCTCTTAAAACATGCACCGACCAAGAAAGTTCTTAAAATTATTGAGGAAATTGCTCCCTCGTATATGTTCATGCCTATATATATGGAGGAAGACACTGCATCAGAGATGGTTGAAAACATGAATATAAACTATATTGGAGCAGAATTAGTATTTAAAACTGAACAGTCTCCTGTAATTCAACCTGAGTATATTGATCGAGAAGAAGAAAGGGAAGATTCTTTGGGGAATGCAGTTTTATATGATTTTTAAGATATCACTTTCTGCGGGGCATACCGATGATATTTCACTCATTGAAAGTCCTGAAAAGGGCTGGGGATGGTTGGTCGACCATGGATTTGACATTATTCAAACTGATTGGACATATCAATGTTGTAGGGCATCTTTAAAGACAGAGGGATTAATATGAAGAGAATGCTAAAAACATTGAGCTATATCAATATTTAAGTGAAAAAGTTGTTATTATTATATTTTCATGAGATAATGTATTCTAATCATTTTTATGTTGTTAAATAACAAAATATAAGATTCTTTACAAGCAGAATTTTTGTACTTGTAAAATAGATTGGAGTGTAACGATGGCAACTATTAAAGATATAGCAAAAGAAGCAAAAGTATCTCCTGCAACTGTCTCAAATGTCTTGAATGGGAAGGATAATGTTAGTAGTGATAAAATACAGAGAGTTATGCAGGTTGTTGAGGAGATGGGATATGCTATTAATGAAAAAGCGCAAAATCTTCGTAAAGGGGCGGCAAAGGTTTTAGCAGTTGTAGTACCTAATATATACGATAAGACATACATAGATTTTTCTAATTTTAAGGATTATGCTGAACGAAGAGAGTATGTAGGGATTTGTATATTACAAATGATAATGGTGATTATGAAAAAGCAAATCCAAAGAATCAAACCCAGGATGAGAGAAGGGGTAGCTGTTTTTACTCAATATCCGATGGAAGTAAGCCCTACTTTGAAGCTGGATTTTTCGAAAGAGGACGTGATTTTTATCTCGTGCAAGCAATCCCATAGCAGTAAATTTATAGGCTATGACGGTAGACAGGTTAGTGAAAAATATTGCAAAAGAGTTTTTGAGTGGAGGGCACAAGAAGGTCGCACTTTTAACAGGACCGTTGACTCAACACCAGTAAAAAGAATTTTTACGATAGCTTTTTGAAAGAATAAATAATTCTGACAAAAAATCAGTGAAATATATGGGTTGATTACTACTGAACAGTGTAGCCATCAAAGTGTAGTAAAAATTTTTACTCAAGATGTGTCCGGACGTAGTAGTAACAGATAGTCTATCACTGGCAGAGATAATTAAAGCTGTCTACCAGAACTTTTACAGCAACAATCCGATGGATATTATTTCGCTTTCTCCTGCATATACAGTCCCAGAAATGGATATTATTAAATACGAGATTGATTATAGAAAGATGGGAATTGAAGCAGCCTCGTATTTGATTAATCGCAATTGGGAAAGTAGTAATGAGATAATTATACAACCCAAAGGGTTTTTCCGATTGGCAAAGAGTAAGAGCAAATAGCAAGAGAAAGTATTAAATGTCTTGTCCATTGGAAGCCCCTACGACAAGTGCTCTTAAAACTGTGGTTAATCGTTTATGAATATAATACAGGAGTAAAAATACGGATTACTGAATTACACTCAGAAAGCATGTATGACCTTATGAAGAATTGGGGACCTGAACTATCTTATGATATTGTTCGTATGGGTAAGGACTGGTTTCCAAATTTTGGCAAGTTGGTATTTGAGTCTCTCTAGTATTGACCAAGAGATAACAAGTGTTTTGGATGGATATCTACCTAATGCGCTGAGAAACTATGCTTATTTAGATGGGGAGATTTATGCTCTTCCAGGAACACCAAGTATACAATTGTTATTCTCACAGAAAGGATTTGTTTGAGGATACCAGAGTAAAAAGATTATATTATGAGATGTATAAACAGACTTTAGAAGTGCTGAAGACTTTTTGAAGAGTATAATCAAATAGCTCGGTTTTTCACTAGAAGATTTAATAACGAATCTCCGGGTTGAATATGGATGTACATTTACATCAGGAGAACCGGAACTTGTGGGAGTAGAGTTTCTAATGTTATTTCAGTCATTCTGAGACTTTTGATTGATGAGAAAGGTGATATTTTTCACAGTATAGAAGCCGCAGAAAAAGCACTTAAAGAGACCTCAGATCTCATGGAATTGCTCTTCTAAAAGAAAAACACATGTGGTGGACTGATACAGTTGAAAGAATTTGCTGAAGGTAATACGGCAATGAGTATTCATATGATAAACTATGTTAGTGGATTTGTTGGTACCTGATTCAAAAGTTAGGGGTAAATTAGGATGGAGTGTAGTACCGGGTAATAAACCCCATGTTAGGGGCAGTGTACTTGGAATTTCCAAGTATTCAAATAATAAAGAAGAAGCACTTAGATTTTTGAAGTGGCTTAGTCGTGATGATATTGGTACAGCAACAGTATTACTTGGTGGAATGTCAGCCAAAAATGCAGCCTATGATGATGCTGAAGTAAATAATTCATATCCTTGGCTGGACTATGCTAAAAAGTGCTTTGAGAATTCACGGGGTAATTATTACCCTCACAAAAGACGGAGAAAAAGTAGTAAGAAGAATTACAAAAACCTGTTAGGTTTTAGCAGTTAGAGAAGGAATAATGGGCAATATATGATGGATAATGTGATTAATTTGCAATGTTCTTCCTACGAAAGAATAAAGAAGAAAAAGAAATGATAAATTTTAGGAGGTTAGAGGCAGGAATCTATTTATAAGACTGAAAAGTATCGTTATACAGCGATAAGACTGATTAAAGATAAACGTGGGATTTTGGAATGTCCCCAAATCAATATTAGTGCTGACTTTGAATGTGAAATCACGAAGGATAAAGGATTATATTATGAAACAGATGGAGAGATAGTCTTTTATATAAAACATTTTATTTTAAAAAGATGCTTGTTTGATTTGCATAGAAGTAGAACAAGACGAGAATTATGAACTTAAACATAGTTTTTATGTGAAGGCAAGTATATTAAGTTTGATCTATTATTAGTTGTTGGAAATTTCAAATTGAAATTAGTGGTTTTGACAGGTCCAACAAGAACCTTGTTTGCGCATACTATTTTGAGAGAAGACGGTATTACTCTCAGGGTTGAGGAAAATGATATAGAAGGTGTGCCGGAAAGTATAGTAAAGATACATATCCACAAAACCCAGATTGAAGCAGCTAGTCATTACTCTTTTGCTGCGAGAGAGGTGTTAAGGCGTATGGGGTAGCAAGATACCTTCACGATAACAGCCTAGGATATCTCCTGTTATTGGGATTTGAAACATGTAATGAACTTCATCCCGATTTTCCACCCTCATTGGCATTTGATATTTAGATGACTTTATTTTTGTGGCTCACAGGCACCTCTATATTTATATTGATGACGAAGGTAGAATGACACACAATGTAATGTATATGATGGAATTAGTGGCGTTTGTAGAAAAATATCAGTTGATGAATGGTAAGTTTGTCGATGATGTATGGAGCGAATGTCCTTGCTTTTCGTGTCGTTGAAGATGGAGGGATGGAGTTAACAACCCGGAGGAAACGTATATAAGATATCATCCCTATAATAAAGAGTATGGTGTAAAAGTATATTGTAGTAACAGTTACTTAGGGCATGTAGTATTGAAAAATGATACAGACAAAGGAAAACTTCAAGTTTTTTGGAATGATGAGGAGCGTAGTGATGATTCATATGCAGAAAGCGTTGAATACGACCCATATACCGGATCTATTGTTAAAACAGAAATAATGATGAACATAAGGGGCTGATATAATGGAAGAGTATTTAATGAATGATGGGGTATTTTATTTCAACTGATATGCGCAGGACTTTTGTGGTATGGCGGTAGGTAGAGAGACAGAGCCGTATGAAGTCTGCAGGAGTAAGAACTCATTTTGTAGTAGCCATGGCATCGGCACTTATGATGATAGTTTCTAAATATGGTTTTTTGGACGTTATCATCATCAATGGCGCAAGTGTGGATGTATCCAGAGTAGCTGCAGGTATAATATCTGGTATAGGTATACTTGGTGGAGGACTTGTTTTAATAGGGAAGCAGGGACTTGCAAGTGGTATGACAACAGCAGCAGGAATATGGATGACCGTAGGTATAGGTAATGGCGATGGGAGCAAGGATGTATGTGTTGGGTTTTGAAGGAACAATACTTATTCTCCTAATGCAATATCTCTTTCATAAAAAGTTTGCAATGTTTAAAGAGCCTTTAAGAGCCCAGGCTATAATTTCAGTTGGGGATGCAAAAGAGAATGTAGATGCAGTAATGAAGGAATTCGAAAGAAATGGGGATGAAGTGAGCAGAATAAAGATTGAAAAAGAGACGCAAGTTCGTTTCAGTTGAAATGTGATGTAATACTTCCCAAAATGATGGAAAGAAGTGATTTTATGGGAATTATGACTAAGATGAATGCTCTTATTT